>Ga0224510_10000024_pt1 | contig 118432 bp, 100 predicted proteins | sample SF_May12_sed_USG_FD_170161 | JGI IMG/M metagenome (GOLD analysis project Ga0224510, IMG submission 170161) | Sediment microbial communities from San Francisco Bay, California, United States - SF_May12_sed_USGS_4_1 | ecosystem: Environmental > Aquatic > Marine > Sediment | place: USA... | reverse complement strand
CGAAAAGGTGCTGACCCTGGCGGTGCGCCCCCCGGAAGAGGAGGCTTTTGCGCTGTTGCGGAAGAGATATGTCAAGGGCGGCGGGGCGGCGGCGGAGCAGGTTAATCTTGCCGTTCAGGACAGCTACAAGCGGCTCCTTGCTCCGTCGCTGGAAAACGAACTGCGCACCCAGCTCAAGGAGCGGGCGGACCAGGAGGCGATTCAGGTTTTTGTCGACAACCTGCGGCAGTTGCTCCTCGCCTCGCCTCTGGGGAGGAAGCGGGTCATGGCCCTGGACCCCGGTTTTCGCACCGGAGCCAAGCTGGTCTGCCTGGACGAACAGGGCAAGCTCCTGCACCACGCCACCATCTACCCGACCCTTTCCGAAGCGCAGAGCCGGGAGGCAGGCAAGGTGGTGGCGGAACTCTGCAGGCAATACCGGATCGAGGCCATTGCCGTCGGCAACGGCACCGCCGGCAGGGAGACCGAAACCTTTGTGAGGGGCTTGGGCCTGCCCGGCGAGATGATCATCACCATGGTGGATGAGAGCGGCGCCTCGATCTATTCCGCCTCGGAAACCGCCCGGCTGGAATTTCCCGACCATGACCTGACGGTGCGCGGCTCGGTTTCCATCGGCAGGAGGTTGCAGGACCCCCTGGCCGAGCTGGTGAAGCTGGACCCCAAGGTCATTGGGGTGGGGCAGTACCAACACGATGTTAATCAGGCGGCCCTGAAAAAGAGCCTGGACGATACGGTGGCCAGCTGTGTCAACCGGGTGGGGGTGGAGCTGAACTCTGCCAGCGCCGAGCTGCTGGCCCATGTTTCCGGGCTGGGTCCGGTGCTGGCCCAAAACATCATCAAGTACCGCAACGAAAACGGCCCCTTTGCAAGCCGGGCTGAGCTGCTGAAGGTTCCGCGCCTGGGGGGCAAGGCTTTTGAACAATGCGCTGGATTTTTACGGATCCGGGGTGCGGCCAATCCCCTGGACGCCAGCGGGGTCCATCCCGAGCAGTACCGGATCGTGGAACAAATGGCCAGGGATTGCGGCTGTAAGGTGGGGGATCTCATCGAGCGGCCGGAGATTCGCAAGAAGATCGAGCTCAGCCGTTATGTCAGCGAGAGGGTGGGGTTGCCGACCCTAAACGATATCCTGGCCGAGCTTGCCAAGCCGGGCCGCGATCCAAGGGCCGGGTTCAGCCCCTTTGCCTTCAGCGAGGGGATCAACAGTATCGATGACCTGACGCCTGGCATGCGGCTGCCGGGGTTGGTCACCAATGTGACCAAGTTCGGGGCCTTTGTCGATATCGGCGTGCATCAGGACGGACTGATCCACATCAGCCAACTGGCCGACCGCTATGTCAAGGAGCCGGGCGAGGTGGTCACGGTGCGGCAGCAGGTGATGGTCCGGGTGCTGGAGGTTGATCCCCAGCGGAAGAGGATCGCGCTTTCCCTTAAAGAAGGGTGAGGGGTTGCCCCCTTTCTTTGCTTCGTTTCGTTGGGCAAGCAAAGAAATGAACAGAAGCACAATCCATTTGTTTTTTATCTAATGGGGCATGATGATGACCGAAATGACAGAGACGCCAACCGGCCCTAAAAAGATTCACAGCCAGAGCGATCTTTTTTTCAGCCTGCTGGCGGATTGCCTGAACCATAACACCTTTGTCAAACTCGTTTTGGGGAAATACCACGGCTCGGAGCCGGGGCTGGAGCGGGTCTTTGTCCGGCGGCTTACCCTGCGGGAGGGGGAGTGCCTTTCCTTCCTCTATCGCTACCAGACCAAGGATATCACCAAGAACCTGCCCATGGCGGCGGGGATTGCCACCATCCGCGATCTCTTTGCCACCGCCTTTAACAATCTGCATCTGCAGACGGTGAGCGAGGATATCCAGCTGTCGCTGAACAAGAAGGGCAAGTGCAATTTGCAGCGGGGCAAGGCAGCCGGCAGGAGTGTCTCCCCCCAGGAACATGACCGGGAGAAGGAACGTTTCCTCGATCTCGCCAAGCCGTTTCTCAAAGAGTTGGGGGTTACCAACGGGCAGCACCAGCTGATCCCCTCCATGTCGCGCAAGTGGAAGCAGATCAACAAGTTCATCGAGGTGTTGGACCATGCCATTGTCGCCGCGAAGCTGAAAGAAAAAGAGCGGCTGCGGGTGGTTGATTTCGGCTCGGGCAAGGGATACCTCACCTTTGCCATGGAGGAATACCTGCGCGCCGGCCTGGGGCTTAGCCCCAAGGTGACCGGGGTGGAATTGCGGGAGGATCTTGTCGCCCTGTGCAGCAAGGCCGCCCAGCGGCTGAAGCTCGACGGCTTGTCTTTTACCCAAGGGGATATCCGGAGCTTCCCGCCGGAATCCATCGATATCATGATCGCCCTGCACGCCTGCGACATGGCCACGGATTACGCCATCCATTTGGGTATCCGTTCGGGGGCCGGGATCATCATGTGCGCGCCGTGCTGCCACAAGCAGATTCGGCCCCAGATGCAGAGCCCTGAGCTGCTCCGCCCCATGCTCAAGCACGGCATCCATATGGGCCAGGAAGCGGAGATGGTCACCGACTCCCTGCGCGCCCTGCTCCTTGAGGCCTCCGGCTACGAGACCCGGATATTCGAGTTTGTCTCCTTGGAACACACGAGCAAGAACAAGATGATTCTGGGGGTGAAGGGGGGGGATTTAAGCAAACAGGCCGAGCTGTTGGCTCAGATCCGGGAGATCAAGGAGTTTTACTCCATCCGGGAGCACTGCTTGGAGAGCTTGCTCCTGGCGGACGGCCTGGGGCAGGGCGGCTGAAAATAAAGACCAAGTGGTCGTGCTTCCGGACGGTGTTTTCCGGAGCAGACCTCTAAGGAGGAAGTGGTGGAAAAAACCGATTCACTCACCAATCTGCTGAAACAAAGCACCCTTGAGATCTCCACGGTAAAGGCGAACAAGATCCTGGTATCCCTTGGCTTGCTCGCGGAGAAAGAGCGGCCCAGCTCGAAATATGTCGGCAAGATGAAAAAATACAAGGCCCTGACCCAAGAGGGGCTTGCGTACGGGGTGAACGTGGAAAATCCGAGCAGCCCGGGCCAGACCACCCCCCATTACTTCAGCGATACCTTTGCCCAGCTGCTGGCGTTGATCCAACGGGAAATAAAGTGAGCATCATGGATGGCAGGAATCGAAGCGAGATCAAACCCGGGTTGCGGGTGCGCATCGTCCTCAAAGAAGATCAGCGTTCCGGCAAACTCACCGAGGGGGTTGTCAAGGATATCCTGACCAAGTCCCCCACCCATCCCCATGGCATTAAAGTGCGGTTGGAAAGCGGGGCCGTGGGGCGGGTCAAAGAGATGGGAGAATTGTAAATGGCGCAACCGTGGCGGGTAGTGGACAGCATAGAAACGGATGAGGGGCTCCTTGATTTGCGGCAGCGGGGCGAGAAGGATTTTCTCATTACCATCGACAGCCGGGTATTGATGAACTCCTCGGCCAACATGTCCGAGATCGTTTTGTCGGAGCTGGCCTGTGCGGGTCTGAAGGAGATCAAGAAACCCAAGGTGCTGGTGGGCGGCTTGGGCATGGGTTTCACCCTCAAGGCGGCCCTGGATCATCTTCCTCCCGATGCCGAGGTGATGGTGGCGGAGCTGAATCCGATCATGGTCACCTGGTGTCAGGGGCCCATTGCCCAGTTAACCGGCGGGGCGGTTGACGACCCCCGGGTCACGGTGGTGATCAGCGATGTGGCCAAGGTCATTGCCGAGGCGGCGAAGAAGGGCAAGGAGCACCTGTTCGACGCCATAATCCTTGATCTCTACGAGGGCCCCTATGAGGGGGACCAGGGCAGGGGGGATTATCTCTACGGCAAGAAGGCGTTGGCCGCAAGCCGGGCTGCCCTGAAAGCGGGCGGGGTGTTTGCGGTGTGGTCCGAAGACCCGGACCAGGCCTTTGAGAAAAGGCTGCAGGCGGCCGGGTTCACCGTAAACCGGCAACGTCCGGGACGGGGCGGGCGCAGGCACGTGGTGTATATCGCCCGAAAGACGGAGAGGTGATGAAAAAAATATCCGGGATCATTGTTGACCCTGTGGCCCGCAGGCAATTCCCCGGCATCCTGGTTATCGACCAGGGCCGTATTGTCGATATCCTTTCCGACCCTGCGGTCAGAGGCCCCTTTATCCTGCCGGGGCTGATCGATTCCCATATCCATATCGAAAGCTCCATGCTCACCCCGGCCGCCTTTGCCGCTAAGGCGGTGTGCCACGGTACCGTGGCGGTGGTGGCCGATCCCCATGAGATCGCCAATGTCCTTGGGATTGCCGGGGTCGATTTTATGATTGAAAGCGGCCAAACAGTGCCGCTGAAGTTTTATTTCGGCGCCCCTTCCTGCGTGCCGGCCACCGCTTTTGAAAACAGTGGCGCCACCCTTGACGCCCGGCAGGTGGAAGCGCTGCTCAGCCGCGACGACATTTTTTTTCTCGCCGAGATGATGAATTTCCCCGGGGTCATCGGGAAAGACCCGGAGGTCATGGCCAAAATTGGTGCGGCCGCGAAGCTGGGCAAAAGGGTGGACGGCCACGCTCCGGGCTTGCGGGGGGAGGCGCTGGCCGCTTACGCCCGGGCCGGGATTTCCACCGATCATGAATCGGGCACCCTGGCGGAGTGTTACGAGAAGTTGGCGCTGGGCATGAAAATAATGCTGCGCCAGGGCTCAAGCGCCCGGGATTTCGAGGTGTTGCATCCGCTTATCGCCGGGCACCCCGGCCAATGCATGCTCTGCAGCGATGATTTGAAACCGGCGGATCTGGTCCGGGGCCACATCAATCTGCTGGTCAAAGAGGGGCTGAGCCTGGGGTATGATCTTTTTGACCTTTTGCAATGCGCTTGCGTCAATCCGGTGCGCCATTACCAGCTCGGGGTTGGGCTGCTGCAAAAGGGTGATTGGGCCGATTTTATCATGGTCGACGACCTGGCCCGCATGGAGGTCGGCGCTACCTGGATAGGCGGTGAGATGGTCAGCGACAGGGGGCAGCCTCTTTTTGAAGCTGCGCAGCCCAAGCCGATCAACCATTTTAACGCCGCCCCCATCACGGCCGAGCAGCTGCAGGTGCAGGTGAAAGGGACGCGGATCAGGGTCATTGAGGTGACGGACGGCCAGATTGTCACCGGATCCGGGAGTTACTCCGTGCCGAAAGGCAGCATCGTGGTCGAGGCGGACCCGGCCTCGGATCTCTTGAAGATCCTGGTCCGGAATCGCTATGCGCCCGCGCCCCCGGCCATCGGCTTTGTCCGGGGCTTTGGCATGCAGCGCGGGGCCATGGCCTCTTCCATCGCCCACGATTCTCATAATCTCATCGCCATCGGCGGCAACGATGCGGACCTGGCCAGGTCCGTGAACCTGCTTGGGGAAAGCGGTGGCGGCATCTGTTTTGTCTGCGGGGATGAGGAGAGGCGGCTGGCGCTGCCGGTGGCAGGTCTCATGGGGCTCGGCAGCTGCGAGGAGATGGCGCGGGATTACAGCGCGATTGAGCAGCGGGTCAAGGAAAACGGCTGCCGGTTGCACACCCCCTTCATGACCATGGCCTTTCTGGCTCTGCCCGTGATCCCGGCCCTGAAGATCACCGACCTGGGGATTTTTGACGGGGAGCGGTTTGCCCTGACGAATCTCTTTGTCTGAGGTCAGCGGGTGAATTCTCCAGCCCCACTCTAGCCCTGCATGCGGTAGCCGATGCCGCGCACGGTTTCTATGTATTTGCCCGCCTCGCCCAATTTTTTCCTCAGCCCGAACACCTGCACGTCCACGGCCCGGGGGGTGATGACATAGTCATAGCCCCGGACCCCGTCGATGATCTGCTGCCGGTTGAAGACCCATCCCGGCCGTCTGGCCAAAAGCTCCAGGATGGAAAATTCGGTAACGGTCAGGACGACGGCTTCGCCACCCACCATCACCTCGTAGCGGTTTGGGTCAATGGTTATGCCGTGGATGGCGAGGGGGGTATTTTTTTTACTCCCGCTGCCTTCATCCGCCAGGCCATCCTTGCGGCGCAGGGCGGCCTTGACCCTGGAGATAAGGATCTTCGGGCTGAATGGCTTGGTGATATAATCGTCCGCCCCGAGATCAAGGCCCGCCGCAATGTCGTTCTCTTCGCCCTTGGCGGTGAGCATGACAATGGGCAGGTTCTTGGTCTTGGGCTCCTTGCGCACCAGCTTGCAGATCTCGAAGCCGTCGAGGCCGGGAAGCATGAGGTCCAGGACGATCAGCTCCGGTCTTTCCCGTTTGATGACGGTGAGCGCCTGTTCTCCGTTGTCGGCGTAAAGGACATGGTAACCAGCCTTGGCCAGGTTGTAGCCCACCAGCTGCTGGATGTTTTCATCGTCTTCCACGACAAGGATTGTTTCTCGGGCCATTAGTATCTCCTGAGCGTTTTTTGTAGGTCTTATCGTGTGATATGATGGCGAACAATTCGGCCCTGCGCCATATAAATAATGTCTTCGCAGATATTGGTGCAATGATCGGCGATGCGTTCGAGGCTTCTGGCCACGCTGATCAGCTTGGCCAGATAGACATGCTGGGCCGGATCGCGCATGATTATCTCTTCCATCTGGTTGCGGATCTCCCCTTTGGCCCGATCCACCTCGTCATCCTCCAGGCACACCCGGTAGGCGAGGTCGGTGTCTTCGTTGACAAAGGCATCCATGGTATTGTGAAACATCCAGACGGTTTTTTCAAACATGGAGTTGAACATCTCCGGAATCCGCATGGTGTCGGTGGCGAATTTGACCGGATCGACGGCATGGAGCAAGAGTACCTTGTCGGCGATCTTGGCGGCCAGATCGCCGATGCGTTCAAGGTCGTTGTTGATCTTGAGCACCGTGACGATGAAGCGCAGGTCGCCGGCCACCGGCTGGTGCAGGGCGAGCAGTCGCAGGCATTCCTCCTCCACATTGATCTCGAAGGTGTCGATTTCATCCTTGTCCCGATCGATAACCTGCCGGGCCATCTCGATATTTTTTCCCCACAGGGCCTTGACGGATTTCTGCATGTTTTCCTGCACTGCCGTGCCCAGATAGACGATCTGATTTTTGAGCTTTTCTATTTCCGTTTGGATATTTTTAGCCATGGAGTTTCTCCTTGTTTTTACATAACACCACCGCTTCGAGCGGAGGAGTCGGAAAGGTTTGATTGATCCGGGGTGAGAGCAATGCTATTTGTTCATTTTCTTTGCTTGCCCAGAGAAAACGAACCAAAAGAAAGGGCACCCAGTCATTTGTCCCGCCCCGAGCTTTTGTATCCGTTCAGCCGAACCGGCCGGTAATGTAATCCTCGGTTTCCTTTTTTCCCGGCATGGTGAACAGGGTCTGGGTCGGTCCGTATTCGACAAGCTCCCCGAGGTACATGTATGCCGTGTAATCGGAGATCCGCGCCGCCTGCTGCATGTTATGGGTGACGATGATGATGGTGTATTCCCCCCGCAGCTCGCGGATCAGATCCTCGATCCGGGAGGTGGAGCGCGGATCAAGGGCGGAGCAGGGCTCGTCCATGAGGATAATCTCCGGGCTGACGGCAATGGCCCTGGCAATGCAGAGCCGTTGCATCTGTCCGCCGGAAAGCCCCATGGCCGACTGGTGCAGCCGGTCCTTGACCTCGTCCCAGAGGGCCGCTTTTTTCAGACATTTTTCCGCAGCCTCGTCGAGAACGGTTCGGTCCTGGATACCTGCGATCCTCAGGCCGTAGACGATGTTTTCGTAGATGGACTTGGGGAAGGGGTTCCATTTCTGGAAGACCATGCCGACCTTGCGCCTGAGTTCGATCACGTCGAGGGAGGGGTCGTTGATGTTTTCCCCGTTGATTTTTATCAGTCCCTCAAGGTGCAAGCCGTCGACCAGATCATTCATCCGGTTGATGCAGCGGAGCAGGGTGGATTTGCCGCAGCCGGAAGGGCCGATCAGGGCGGTGACCTGATGGGCCGGAATTCCGAAATTCAGATTTTTAAGGGCCTGGCTCGTTCCATAGTAGAGGTTCAGATCTTCGATCTCGACCTGGGGATTGTCGATTCGGATTATGGCGGAGTCTTTTGTCAACATTATGTTTCCTCGTAGTAGCTGATCACGCAATTATTGTGCACATCAATAAGCGGTTGCAGGGTAACGCAGATCCGCGGAAGAGGCCTGTTCTCCATCCCCCTGGTATGCGGACAGGGGAGATGACAAAGAAGATGCGGTGTCTTGTGACCGCTTCGCGTTGTTACACATCGACCACGGAGTGACGTTGTCGCATCTTGTTGCGCAGATAGATGGCCGTGCTGGTCATCGCAAGCACGATCAGGATCAGCAGCAGGGTAGTGACATAGACCATGGGCTTGGCCGCTTCCACGTTGGGGGATTGGAAGCCGATATCGTAAATATGAAAACCGAGATGCATGAATTTACGGTCCAGGTGCAGATAGGGGAATACCCCGTCCAGGGGCAGGGCCGGGGCCAGCTTGACCACGCCGGTGATCATCAGGGGCGCGACCTCGCCTGCGGCCCTGGCCATGGCCAGGATGAAGCCGGTGAGGATGCCGGGAGAGGCCATGGGCAGCAGGATTTTGGTCAGGGTCTGAAGCTTGGTGGCGGCCAGGGCCTGCGAGCCTTCCCGGATGCCGGGAGGGATGGAGCCCAAGGCCTCTTCCGTGGCCACGATCACCACCGGCACGGTGAGCAGCCCCAGGGTAAGGCTGGTCCAGAGAATGCCGCCGGTGCCGAAGGTCGGGGCGGGCAGCCGTTCCGGAAAAAAGAAATGGTCGATGGAGCCGCCGATCCCGTAGACAAAAAAGCCCAGACCGAAGATGCCGTAAACGATGGAGGGGATGCCGGCCAGATTATTGACGGCAATGCGGACCATCTTCACCAGCCAGCCATCCTTGGCGTATTCGCGCAGATAGATCCCGGCCAGCACTCCCAGGGGAAAGGAGAGGATGGACATGAGAAAGATCAGCATGACGGTGCCGAAGATGGCGGGGAACAGCCCTCCTTCGGTGTTTGACTCCCGGGGCTCGTCAAAGAACAGTTCCCGCAGCCGCTCCAGGTAATAGCCGCATTTGGCGAAAAAGGACATATTGTTCGGCTGGTAGGTGCGGACGATGTTCACCAGGGCTATGGCTTTGGGCTGGCCGTTGGCGTCGCTGAAGATTGCCTGATTGGTGGCCAGGGCCGCGGATTTTTCCCCGAGGATGGAGACCAGGGCCTCGAACTCGGTTTTAAGCCCGTTTTTCTCGCCCTTGAGCGCGGCGATGGCCGGGGTGTTGTCCTCATTATTGTAGCTGGCCTTGGCCAGGTGGTGGTCGAGCAACTCCACCCGCCGGTTGAGGTTGGCGATCTTCTTGCCCAAAAGATGTACCTCAACTTTCCGCTCTTCGAGGGCTGCAATGGTCCGGGCCAGACTGTTGGGGCCGGAGACGGGCGGCGCGATTCCCTTGACCTCCAGTTCGCTCAAGTATCCGTAGAAATTGCCGTATTCCTGGCGTTCAAGCACATGGACATCTTTTGGGTAGGTGAGACTGGTGATTTCGGAGGCATCCACCCATTTGAAGTCGAGGCCGTAAAGGTCCCGATTGCCGATTTTGAACTGGAGCCGCCTGGTGTCGGTGTGAGGGATGATTTCTTCCTGGACAATCTCTCCCAGAAGGGAGCGGCCATCCTGCAAGGTCGCCAGGACGACCTTTTTCGGCCAGAAGACCGCGAGGCCGTTGGTCGTCACGACATAGAAGAGGAGCAGGGTCAGGAAGAGGATCAGGGAAAGGGCCAGGCCCGTGGCCCAGACGAATGGCTCTCCCTGTCGCCAGAATTTTTTGCTCATGATGTTTTCTCCGAAATTACAGAACGTTGCCGCGAAAACCACGAAAAATAATCAGATAAATCGAGCTGAAAAATACTTCGTGTCTTTTCTCGGGGTTCGAGGCTAACTCGCCGTTTTCAAGTTAATAGCGGCCATATTTTTTGCGCAACCGTTCGCGGACCAGCTCCGCTCCGGTATTTACCAGAAAGGTCAGGGCAAAGAGCATGGAGGCGCAGAGAAAGAGCACCCGGTACAGGGTGCCGCCCATGGGCGCTTCCGGAATCTCCACGGCAATATTGGCGGACAGGGTCCGCATGCCGTTGAAGATGGACCAGTCCAGGATGGGGGTGTTGCCGGTGGCCATGAGGACGATCATGGTTTCCCCCACCGCCCGGCCGAAGCCGATCATGATCGCGGCAAAGATGCCGGGGCTGGCCGAGGGCAGGACCACCCGCCAGATCGTTTGCCAGCGGCTGGCGCCCAAGGCGAGGGAGGCGGCGGTCAGGCTGGGCGGGATGTTGGAAATGGCATCCTCGGTAATAGAAAAGATGATGGGGATCACCGCGATGCCGAGGCCGAAGGCGATGATGATGCAGTTGCGCTGGTCATAGCGCAACCCCAGGTCGTTGTAGAGCCACTGCTTGAAGTTGCCGGCAAAGAACAGTTGCTCCACCGTGGGGGCGATCCCCATGGCCAGGGATGTGGCCGCAAGGATAACCGGCACCAGCAGGAGAAATTCATGCCCGTTGCAGAAGTTTTGCAAGGTCGGCGTTTTATGGAAAGGCCTGAGCGCGGTCATGATCCCGACAAAGATGAGCGGGAGAAAGATCACACTCAGGATCACGGCGAGAATGGCCTTTTCCACGATGGGCGCCAGCCAGAGGGCGATGAGAAAGCCGATGACCACCGAGGGGATCGAGGCCATGATCTCCACCACGGGCTTGATGGTTTTTTTAAAGGTGGCGGTGCTGAACTGGCTGGTATACACCGCGCCGAAGATGGCAAGCGGCACGGCAAAAATCATGGCGTACAGGGTTCCCTTGAGGGTGCCGAAAAGCAGCGGGATCAGGCTGAATTTCGGCTCGAAATCATCGGAGCCTGACGAGGATTGCCAGACATACTCCGGCTTGTCGTAGCTTTCGTACCAGACCTTGCCGAACAGGGTTTTCAGGCTGATTTCCGGGTGTGGGGCATTGATCTTCCAGACGGTGAGGGTGTTGTTCGCACCCAGACCGATCAGGCCGTTGCCCTGGCCGGAGATGCCCACCATGCTCAGGGGTGCAGCAAGGTCCAGCAGGTGGTTTTCACTGGTCATATGGTCAAGATGGGTTGTGCCGTCGGCGGCAAGGGTGACCAGGGACTTGGAGCGGCGGCTGGGGATGATGCGCTCCACCCGGGCCTGATGGTTGGTCAGGGTGTGGGTTTTGCGGAGCCTTCTGGTCCGGTCCTTTCCTTCCCCGGTCCAGATCTGGCTCCAGGTGGCAAGACCGCCTTCGGCATCGCCCACGGCCACGGAGATGTCGCCAAAAACCATGGCCAGGGCGGTGACCGCCTTATTTCCCGGCACGGCCACCACATTGTCGGTGCGGTCGGCTGCCGCGTTTTCCGTGAGGTCCCAACGCAACAGGCTGCCGGTATCGGTGCCGGCAAACAGGGCTGCGCCTTTTTCATCCAGGGTGAAGGCGGTGATCCTGCCCGGCAGTTCTTCGGCGATCAGAAACGAAGAGCTTTCTTTTTTCTCATTGTCAAAGAGATCGGTGGTGACGACCTCCTGGTCTATCTGGAAACGGTTGTCCGCCAGGAGCGCCACCTGGGTCAGCCGTCCATCCTGGGCGCGGACCGCGATGCTCTTGACCGGGGCCGGATAGCTGCGGGACGGATATTCGCCCATCGGGGTGATTTGCGGCTGGACGGTCCGTTGGCCTGACTCGTCGTAGAGCAGTCGAAAGTCCACCCGTGCGACGGTTACGCTGTTATCCTCCCGGAGGAGGGCAAAGACATTGTTCTTGTTGCTCTCGACTGATTGAACCCTTGCCTGTCGGGCCGAGGCGGGGGCGGTAAAAAAAGTTTTGCCGGAGGCGAGATCATAGAAGGAAAAGAGCCCGGTGTCGTCAAGGGTAAAGGCGACCTCCTGGGTATCATCCATGCCCACGGCAAGAACCGGGGTGTGTTCCGCTCCGGTCGGGAAGCTGTGGCTGATCTCGGCGTTGGCCGGCTGGAAAAGCGGCAGGGTAACCCGGACGATCAGCACCAGGATGGCGATGACGCTGGCAATGACCAGCAGACCGCCAAAGGTGATGGCTCGGGTGGCAATGCGATCCTGTCGGCGAATTTTTTTGATGAATTGTTTGTCGAGTTTCTGCATGGGGTGTTCCTTGCTGTCCTGGCTTGTGCCGCGATGCCGCATCTACCGGGAAGCCCCCGGAAAGGCCTGCCCGTGGGCATGGACCTTCCCGGGGGCCGGGAGGTGAACACTCTCCGGCCAAGGAGGCCGGTGGAGGGCTTACTTGAGTTTGGCCAGTTCTTTTTCGAGGGCTTTGGCAGGCAGGGGCAGGAACCCGTCTTTTACCACGATCTCCTGACCGGCCTTGGAAAGGACATATTTGAGGAACTCGGCGGTCTGGGTGGGCAACGGCTTGTTCGGCTCCTTGGCCACATAGATGTACAGGGTTCTGGAGAGCGGGTAGCTGCCGCTCAACACGTTTTCGTAGGTGGCTTCCTGGGCTTTTTCCCCGTTTTTATTGCTCAGGGCGATGGCCTTGACCCCTGAGGTTTTATAGCCGATGCCGGAGTAACCGATGGCGTTGCGATCCTCGGTGACACCCATCACCACCGAAGCGGAGCCGGGCTGTTCCTTGACGGTATCTTTATAGTCGCCTTTAAACAGGGCATGTTCCTTGAAATAACCATAGGTGCCGGAGGCGGAGTTACGGCCGTAGATGCTGATGGGGGCCTGCTGCCAAGGACCGGTAAGATCCAGTTGGCCCCAGGTGGAAATGTCTTCGGCCAGGCCGCCCTTGCGGGTTTTTGAGAAGACCGCGTCAACCTGTTGCAGGCTCATCTCCTTGATCGGGTTGTCTTTGTTCACAAATACAGCCAATGAGTCGAGGGCCACGCCGATCTTGGTCGGGGCATATCCATATTTCTTGGTAAAGGCATCGACCTCCTCGGCTTTCATGGGCCGGGACATGGGGCCAAGCTGGGCGGTGCCGGAAATGAGGGCGGGCGGGGCGGTGCTTGAGCCTTTGCCCTCGATCTGGATGCGGACATTGGGATATTCCTTGCGGAAGCCTTCAGCCCAGTAGGTCATCAGATTGTTCAGGGTATCCGAGCCGATACTGTCGAGATTGCCAGAAACTCCGCTGACCTTCTTATAGACGGGAGTTTTCTGGTCCACGCTGATGGGGTTGGCAAAAGCGCCGGTGGCGGTGACCGCGACCAGGCAGCCTGCCAAGGCAGCCTTGGTGAGTGAACGGGTTAAAAAACCTTTGTGCATCGTCATGGTTGTCGCTCCTTAAAGTGAAGTTACAGATGGCTTATGCCTGTTTGTGACATGGTCGGTAAACCGTCGTTAACAAACAACCTGATCAATTGTGATCCGGTGAACGGCATAAGGCGCCGTAATGAAAGGATCAAGGGAAAGCACGGGTTGTTTTGTGGCGGTTCCTAAATCTGCAGCCACTATGCTCCCCGATTGTTAGAATTTTATTAGGGTTTCATTTGGAGATGAACAGAAGATGAACCTTGCTAAAACCAAATCTCGCTCTTTGCGCCTCCGGCCTTCTTCTAATCTGTTTTTAATCGAATGATGACCGCCGGCTAATATTCAGCCGGTAGTCTCTCCGTAACATTTCGAATGTGGTCCGTGGTTGGAATTGCACTTCCTTCCCTTCCGCCGCATCGAAAACGGGAAGCAATTTTTTCTAAACAGTATGGAGAGAGGAGAAACAGATGAGAAAGGTATTATCAGCGGCTGTCGCACTGGGCATTTGCCTCACCTTGCCCGCAGCCGCTCTGGCCGGCGCAGGTGTGAGCGATGAACAGATTTTGAAGGATTTGGAGTACCTGCGCAACAAGGTCGCTGCCCAGCAGGAGCACATCGACGCTTTGGAGGGGAAGCAGGCGAAGAAAGGCCAGGTCGCGGTGGCTAACGAGTTTATTGATCAGCTCACGCTTAAGGGCGATTTGCGGGTGCGTTATGAGAAACGCGACAAGGAATATAAAGAGGGGAAGGGCAGCGATGTCTCGCGCGACCGTTGGCGTACCCGTTTTCGCTTGGGTGGTATCTGGGACAACAAGGCAGAGAACTGGCAGGTAGGGGCCGGGCTGGCCACGGGCAGTGATGATCCAACCAGCACCAACGACACCTGGAGCGAAACCAAGAGCTTTGAAACCGGCGATATTCGTCTTGATTACGCCTATGCCAAGCATAAGTGGAATGATTTTATCTTCACCCTCGGTCAGGCGGAAAATCCCTACAAGACCTCCTGGGTTTTTTGGGACGGCGACGTGCGTTTGTCCGGGCTGACCGCTCAGTACGGCCGGAAGGAGGGGATCTTTGCCACCCTGGGCGGCTATGGCGCCAAGTTGGTGCATGACGACAACACCTCTACGCTGGTGGCCGGGCAGGCGGGATATAAGGGCAAGCTGGCCGAGGCCAAATACACCCTGGCCGCAGGTTACCAGACCTATAGCAAATCATTGATCAACGAAGGCAACGCCGCCTTTGAGTTGGATAGGGTTGATGAAAACAAATATGAGCTTAACATCGGTGACCTGTACGGCGATATCTCCTTTCCGGTCGGCGATGTCAAACTCAAGCTTTACGGCCAGATCTGGCGGAATTTCGGGGCTGACGGCGAAATCGGCGAAAGCCAGGCTGCAAATTTCGCCAAGAAACCGGGCGATGCCGATCTGGGCTGGGTATTCGGGGCCGATGCCAAATACGGCGCCTTCAAGCTGGGCTACGCTTATTCGGTGGTCGAGGCTGATTCTCTGTTCGGATATCTTTCCGATTCTGATTTTGGTGACGGGCTTAATGCGTCCAAGACCAATAAGAAAGGGCATCGGGTGCAGTTGGGCTACGATATAAGCAAGAATTGGGGTACAAGCCTTACCTGGCTCAGTTTTGAGCCGAACGAGGATAATGTCAACTACACGGTTGACCAGGTTGATATCTGTCAATTTGACCTAAGCTATAAGTTTTAAAGAGTTTCAGCTCCTCCCAGCTAAGCGGGTGCGGTCGTTCTGCCTCCTCCCACGGGTAGGGCGGCCATTGCCCAAAAGTAGTGGCGATTGATTGCAAGGCAAACAAATCTCCATTAGCTGTATTACACCTCCCCCTTCCTTACTCCCCTGTCAGGGCATCGGCAGGGGAGTTTTTTTGCGCTTTAGCTCTAAAGCAAAATTAACCGCCTCGTAATCATCGCCTAACAAAGGGGCGGTAGTTTGCACCCCATGGAAAGAAAATCATAATCGCATATGGAGGCTAACGCCATGCACTGCAAACATCTTCTTCATTACAGTCAGGGAACACACGCCTGGTCCGTGGCCAGCTGTTCCGCTAAAAACACTCCCTACGTCCCAAGTCTGGTTGAGCTGGAAAGGTTTTGCCAGTGCGGCAGGCATATTGTTTGTCCTGCATATCTTTTCTCTTTCGGGCCGGGGCCGCTGGCAAGAAAAAGAGCTGTTCCCGCCGTTGTCGGCTGAAAACAAATCAATGGGAAGAAAAGCGCCATTCATTCAAGCGGTACAGTGAGGGCATGTCATGCGTTGGAACTTGAAAAATAAACTTGTTTTTTTCTTTGTCTTTATCCTGCTTGCCGCCGGAGCAGGGATGGGTGTGCTGTACGGTATTTCGGTGACCACCCAGGAACAACTCATTTCTGAAGCGAGTCGGGCAAATGACGGCATCCAGATTTCCGGGGAGGATGGCATCGACAATGTGCTTTTGATCCGGGAGCTGCAGGCCGCCTTGCTGGAGGAGATGCTGCAGTGGAAGAATTTTCTGGTGCGCGGCCAGTTCCAGGACATGCGGCAAAAATATGAGCAGGAGCTGGTAAAGGGAGACGCCAGGATTACCGCCATGCTGGGTGCGGCCCAGCTTGCTTTTGCCCACGATGGGGCAATTACCGCGCAGCTGCGGAAGATCGCCGGGGAGTATGACGGCTTCAAGCGACAGATGGGAACCGCCCGGGGCATGATGGAGTTCCATGACAGCTATTCCGAAGGGATCCGGGCTGCTGATCAATATGCCGGTGACAAGGGGACGGAAGCCATCACCATGACCCGCAAGCTGGCGGAGCAGATTGCGAAACAGACAAGCCAACGTACAGAAGAGGCCATTGCCGCGGTGCAGTCCGGCCATGCGGCCGTGTACCGGAAGGCAAAAATACGCTCGGCCCTGGTGACCGTCGGCGCTGGACTGGGGGTGTTCGTCGTGTTGCTGGGGGTGTTTTTTTATCTCGGACGTAAGGTTATTCGCCCTATCATGCAGATAAATGAACGATTGCAGGGCGTAGTGGAGCAGGTCTATGAGGAGTCGAGCCAGCTTTCCGCTTCAAGCCTGAATCTGGCGGAAGGGGCGGGGCGTCAGGCCGCAGGGGTGGAAGAAACCGGGGCCTCCATCGAACAGCTTCTCGGTCAGACCAATGCCAACAACGAGAGTGCCAGGCAGGCAAGTAGCCTTTCCCGTGGCATGCAACAGGTGGTCCGGGAAGGCGGGGCGCAGATGGAGAGGATGCTCGCTGCCATGCAGGAGATAGAAGGGCAGTCTTCCGAGGTGATGAAGATCATCAAGAACATCAACGATATCGCCTTTCAGACCAATCTGTTGGCGCTCAATGCCGCAGTGGAGGCAGCCAGGGCCGGTGAGGCCGGCTCCGGTTTCGGCGTGGTTGCCGATGAAATCCGGAGACTGGCCCATAATGTGGCCTCCTCGGCCAAGGAAACCGCCGACATTATCCGGAATAATATCGAAAAAGTGAAACAGGGCAGCGTGCTGTGTGAAAGTCTGGACAAGGCGTTTGTCGAGATCCATCAAGGCATTGTCAAGGTGGACGAGGAAGTGCAGAATATCGCCTTGGCCAGCAGTGAGCAGGTCATCGGGATCAGGCAGGTGAGCGCGGCCATGGGAGAGATCGACACGGTGAGTCTGGCGGCCTCCACCGAGGCGGAAGATGCGGCCAGGACCGCGGCTGAACTGAGAGCCCAGGCGGTGGAGTTGCGGCTCATCTCGGGATCGCTGATTACCCTGATTAACGGACAAGGGGCGGCGGCTGAGGAGGAAGAGTCCCGCCGGCAGGAAGAATCCGAACAGCTCTTTCCCAGGTTGCTGACCGCCTGAGCCGGTCGAGGGAGGTTTTTATGCCGGAAAAAGAGGCAGGGCGCATAGGGGATGGGCCGGTTAGTCTGTCGCGGGGCGAGATTTTTGACCTTCTTGATAATGACGGCCTCACCGCCTTGTTTCAGCCCGTTTTTTCCAGTCGGACCGGGGAGATCTTCGGCTATGAGGCTTTGGTCAGACTGCGAGAAGAACGGACCCCTCCCCTTGATATAGGGTTTCTTTTTCAAAGAGCCCGGGCTGAAGGGATTATTCCGACCCTCGATATGCTCTGCCGTGAAAATGCCTTCCGTCGCGTAGCACAGTTGGGTTTTCCCGAGAGAACCGGTTATCTCTATGTGAATATCTGTCCTGCCACCCTCATGCATCCCGATCACCGGGTCGGAGCGACAGATCGGCTGGCCGAGGAATGCGGCATAGCCAAGGAACGGATCATCCTGGAGATTACCGAACAGGAGGCCATCCGGAATTATGACCTTTTTGAGAAATCGGTGGAGTACTATCGGAAACGGGGATACAAGATTGCCATCGATGATTTCGGGGTCGGCTATGGCGGGCTGAAGATGCTTTCGGTCATCGAGCCTGATTACGTCAAGATTGATCGGCATTTCATCACCAATATCGACCGGGACTCCTTCAAGCATAACCTGGTGGACGCCATTGCCACGGTGTGTCACAAGCTCGGCATCACCATCGTTGCCGAGGGGATTGAGCGGCCCGAGGAACTGGAGATCATTACCCGGTTTGATATCGATCTGCTCCAGGGGTTCTTGCTGGAACGACCTGGTCCCACTCTTTCCCGGCAGCACCTTGCACCGTTGGTTGTCCGGCAAGAGGTATCGTATTGCCTGGGAGCACACGACACATCCTGTACCATAGGCGCCACCGTCAAGTACACCGAGCCCCTTTCTCCCCATCAGTCCCTCATGACCGCCCATCAACGGTTTTTGGAGGATGTCAATCTGCAGGGCATCCCGGTTGTCGACGAACAGAGGGTGTTGGGTATGCTGAACCGGATGCATTTTCTGGAAAAACAAATGGTCGGCCCCCATGGCTATGGGTTCGCTCTTTCCGCCCACCGGACCGTAAGGGATGTTTTGGGGGATGATTTTCTGCTGGTTGAGGCGGCAACGCCCATTGAAAATGTGGTGGGCAGGATCAAGGGCCGGAAGGGGATGCATCTGTATGATGATATCTGTGTGGCCAGAAATGGGAAATACCTTGGCACGGTGGCCATCAACGCCCTGCTCGAGGCCATCACCCAGAAAAGCATTCAATTGGCCAAGGGGGCGAATCCATTGTCCGGGCTGCCGGGCAACGGCTACATCCAGCGCACCGTGGCCACGCTTCTTCAACGGAAGGTCAATTTTGACGTGTGCTATATCGATATCGACGATTTCAAGCCCTACAATGATTATTACGGATTTGAAAAGGGGGACATGGTCATTCAGCGGATCGGCCGGCTCATTGTCGATATTGTCCAGCCCGGCGGCGATGACCGTTTCCGTTTTGTCGGGCACATAGGCGGGGATGATTTCATCGTTATCACCCGGCCCTATGTCTCTCAGCAGATTTGTAGGCGGATCATTGAGGAATTAAAGGGATTGTTGCCGGATTTTCATGGCGATCAAGAGTGTGGCGAAGGGTTTTATTGCGCCACCGACCGGCAGGGACAACAGCGCCGCTTTGCCTTGCTTGCGCTTTCCATTGGGATCGTCAGCACCGAGGAGTGCCCGGTGAATTCATACGCGGAACTGGCGTTTCTCGCCTCCGAGGTCAAACGGGCGGCCAAGCAGGAAAAAGGGTCGGCCATTGTTCGGAACAGAAGGGAGGGCCTCCTGGTCCGGGCGCTCCGGAAAAAAGGTAAGGCCGCATGAGCGAAAAACAAGAGATGAGGGGGGCTGCAATGCAATACCGCGAAAGCAGGTGTCACCAGGAACCAGGCGTTGTGCTCGTTGTCGAGGATGATGAGGATATCGCCCAGTTGTTGTGTTATTCGTTGAGGAAAAATAAGGTGCCTGTCGCCGTCGCCCATGACGGCATGACGGCCTTTGCTCTTGTGGAGCAGCTGCGGCCCGCCCTGGTTCTGCTTGATATCATGCTGCCTTGCCTTGACGGCCATGAGGTCTGTCGGCTGATCCGTTCGCATCCAGACCTGGATGTGGCGGGGACCCCGGTGGTCATGCTTTCCGCGCTCGGCGCGCCCGATGATATTGAAAAGGGGATGGGGCTGGGAGCCAATGCCTATTTCGCCAAGCCGTATTCGGTGAAGGATGTGGTTTCGGCCACCATGGAGTGGCTGGGGGTAAAGGTGAAAGGCTGAAGGTTCAAGGAGTAGGCGGTCTTTCTGCTTTGTTCACATTTTTCCTTCAGCCTTCAGCCTTTCACCTTGTACCTTTTGTCAGATCTTTTCTCCGCGCACATGGAAGGCGACGGTGGAGCCGGTCACTGAGCTGATCCCCGTATAGATGAAAAGCAACAGCCACAGAGCTTGAAAGAAGAGCAGGGCAGCCGGATTCCAGAGCGAGGCAAGTCCGGCGGCCAGGTTGGTCCGGTTGCCTGCGCCACTGTTGCCATACAGGGCCAGCAACGTGCAGTAGCCCATGCCCCACAAGGCCATTTGCTGGTAGGCGGAAAACTTCCCCTCCCCCCGGTAGTCGGCGCGGAAGTACTCGGACAGGATGCGCCAGGCAAGGGCGAAGAGGGAGGCGAGCAGAAAGGAGGCGCTGAAATACCCCTCCAGAAAAAGATACATGCTGACCAGGCCGATGCTCACCGAAAAAAATGAGGTGATGGCCTGGATCGGCACCACCCCGACCCCGGCAAGACCGGAGGCGTAGGCAATCTTTTTGGTGGAGCCATGAAAGGTGGCGGCGAATGGGGCGAAGATCCGCCGTGTTTTCGGGCCCAGCTTGGACAAAGGTTTGCCGTAGCAGCAGCCGAAGCTGAGGCAGGCGAGTCGGCCGATCCCCTCGCCCAGCAGGTAGGCAACCGCCAGGGCGCCCATCACCGGGATGAGAGAGACCTGCGGGCTGTCCAGACGCCAGGCCAGCCCGTTATAGGCAGCCACTGCCGGCGGCATGCTTATGAGGCCGATGATGGCGGCGCCACCCACGGTGAAGGTGTTTTGTTTCTTCTCCACCGCCATGGCGAGCAGCTTGGCTGCGGCTACCGAACAGCCCATTACCGCGAGGATCAGCCCGATGATTCCCCACATGGGCACACCCAGGGCGGCCAGAAGCAGAAAAAAGACTATCACCCCGAACAGGCTGCCGCTGGCGAGCAGCGCCCCGTAATAGGTAATGTTGGTGCCGTGCCACCAGCCGTCCCTCTCGGCCTTCCTGGTCGGAATCGCTGCGATGATCTGCCACTGCTCGCGGGGCAGAACCGTGTAGGCCAAAAAGAGCAGTGGGTGGAGTACCAGGCCCAGGATCAGGGTGAAAATGGAGTTGCTCATCTTGTTGCTCCTAAAACGGCCATGTTATTTTTTGGCGATGGCTTAGAGGCAATCTTGCTTCCTGGCCATGGCGATGAGTGAGCGGACCTGTACCTCGATCTCCACCAGGGGGCTGCCGAAACCGAGGCTGAAGCGGCTGTGGACATCGGTCCTTCTGCCTTTTTCCTGGAGATCTTCGGAAAAACGTACCCGGTTTTTTTCAAAAAGCAGGATGTCGGTGCTGCTCCCCGGCCGGTAGAGGCTTTTGGGTTGTCCCTTGCTCAGAAACATGCCGGGTCGGATCCGTAGCGGATGGTCATAGCCCTTATCGCTGTAGCATTGCACGATATCGCCGATCATCAGGGCCACCACCTCAACCATCGCCACATGGCCCACCGCGGTGCCGCCGGCCACGTTGGTGTCGATGATGGTGACCACCCGCTTGTTCTTGGAATAAGGGGTGACGATTTCCACCACCGCGCCGGGATTGCAGGAATGATACATGCCGTCCAGGGAGTAGTGTTCCACCACCCGGCCGGATACCGGGGTGTGGTTGTAATGGTATTTGTCCGGGGTCAGGCGGAAAACTGCGTAGTCTCCCTGGGCAAAGAGTTCGAGCCAGTGACGGCGGTCAGCTCCCAGCAATTCTTCATAGTCGAAAAACTTGTCCTTGAGAAAAAGCGGAGAATCAGGGGCCAGAGCCCCCAGAACGACCCGAGCATCGGCGGGTGAAACCACCCCGCCCTCCATCTCCGACATGGGTCGGCACTGCCAATAGCGGATCTGTCGCTCAAAGATCCTGCGCGGGGTGGTGAAATATGCGCGCGGGGCCAGGCATTCAGCAAGGTCGAGGCCGCAGCGTGACAGGAAGCGGGCATTCCCTCTAAGTTTCGGCGCCAGCCGCAAATCAAAATGATACAAGCCGAGCAGGCTCGACATGCGGGCCGAGGTCGCCAGACGAAAGAGAAAAGGGGCATTCTCGCGGGCTCGTGAGTAAAGGAAGCGCACGATCCGGTCCCCGAAGAGTTCTTCGGTCATGACCGTGCCGTTCAACCGTTCTACATACTGATGCATTTTGCTCTCCTGGCCGCTATGGCTAACACGTCTGTTTCTGCCGCTTGTTGTCCATATCCTCGGCGATGATCATGAGCTGCAGCAACCGGGACGCGGTTGCCGGGGCAAGAGAATCGTTACGCAGTTCTGCGTGGGTTTGCTCAAGGAAGGAATCGACCTGCCGAGAGCCGAGGATGGAGGCCAATTCGGCACGCACTTCCAGGGAAAGCGGGATCTCGCCTGCATCCATGGCCTGGATATCCTCGGCGACAAAACGCCAGCCTTCACTGATCTGCGCTTGGCGCAGTTCTTCGCGGTAATACCGCTCCGCCGCCAGATTGAATTCCCTGGCCCCCATCTCAAAGGGAGAGTCGGCGCCTGCCTTGGCGAGAATCCCCGTGGTCAGGCGACCAAGGGCTCCATGTTCGGCCGGTTCCCGCAGGCGCAGTTCCAGGTCGGCAAGCAGATCGGTAAAGCCGAAACCCGCCACCAGATCGGCCGCCTCTTCGCGGATAAACTGGAGAAGGGCGAGGCGATACTCTTGGTGCAACACCCGCATATAGCCGCCGTATCGGTGGCTTGATCGGGTGTTTTTGGCCTTTTTCAGAAGGGAACGCAAAAAACGGTTGGGTGTTTCCTTGTGCACGAAAAAGGTGGGGATGCCGATGGCCGTGCCGAACAAAATCTGGCGTCGTTCGCTTTCGACAAAGGGGGTGTCGGGGATGTGTTGATGGCTGCATGCCCCGGAGGCGATGAGCTTGAAGGCCAGGGCGTTGAGCAGCATCTGCAGATCGGTGGCCCGGCCCAGATCGGCGTCGAACTTCTCGAAAAGAGAATAATGCCTGGCCTCGAAGCCGGAAAAACCCATGACCTCGAACTCCCGCAGCTTGTAGGGCAGGTAGACCGACATCCTTTTGTCGAATATCCCCATCATGTCCAGGTCTTCCTTGAGGCGGCGGTCATTGTGGATTCGTCCGTCCTGACTGGCGCTCCGCTTGGTGGAAAGCAGGGCAACAGGGTAATCGATCAGCCGGAAATCCGGGATGAAATCACCCTTGCAGCGGCAGACACCCCCGATGATCTGGTCGAGAAGCTGCGGCCCGAACGGGGTGAGCGCCTGCCCGCAGAACTTGTTGCGCGCCTTTTTCCGCCAGCGTCGCCAGAGCATGCGCAGATGGGTATAGTCAAGTTGGTGGGGGAGAAAGCCCAGGGCCTGTTCCGGATGGAAGTCTTCGAAGGCCATGCGGTAGGGTGCGGCGCTGTAGGTGGTGACAAATAGCGGCAGGAAATGCTCCATGATCTTGGCCACCAGATCGCCCATGCATTTTTCGTGTCTGGGGGTAAACCCGGATCCTGGGTCGCGCAGCAACCGGCTCATCTTGCGGCTGCCCATGCTCACATGGGTCCCGTTGTTGGCCAGACTGATGTTGGAGGTGTGGGGCATCATCACCAGATTGGTGGTGATGATGCCTGCCTCGCGCATCTTCATCACCGCGTTCAGGTGGCTGCGGCTCAAGACCTGATGGCAGAGGATCATGTACTGATGCTTGGCCTCGCCTTCATCCCAGCCGGAGAGGCAGGGGCTCATGAACAGTTTGCGGTAGAAGGCGTCGGATATGCATTCGTTCAGGGCCCGTTGCCGCATCGGCGGATGCGGGGAGAAGAAGAGCGTCGCTTTTTGCCCCCGCCGGACCAGCTCGAACTTTTCATTGGCATACATGATCAGCAGTTGGGTGAAGAGGAAGCGCTTGGCGGTTTCCCGGGCCAGGGCTCGGCCGTAACCCGTGTGGGGGTGCATCCCGGTCACATGAAAGGAAAAGGTTTCCGGCGAGGTGTTGTCGCTCAACAGGTGGGCGAGCAGCCGGTTTCCGGTTTTTCGCACTGTTTCGTGGCTTGCGCTTTCGCCGAGGATATCGGCAAGGGCCAGCTTGAGCAGATAACTGATGGGGATGTGCAGAAGTTTTTCGCCTCCCTCTTCCATGAAGAAGCGGGCGGTGTCGGAGCGTTCGCCGCGGGCATGGTTCTGTTTGTCGGCCTTGAGGTCGCCGGCCAGGATATTCATGGCGTTGGGGTGGAGGCTGGACAGGGGGAAACGCACCCAGCTGTTTTCCCAGACTTGTTCGACGTTGTCGCCGAGGTAGCGCTCCAGGTTCCGCAGGGATCGAGACGAGGTTTCGCCGCGATCCGCTCGTTTGATGATGTTGGCGTAGTAGCTCGATTGCTCAATGGCCCGGGGCAGGTCAACCGCCTCGCGGCTGCCGGTCACCGCGACCTGCAGTTCGTTTTCGCAGCCGGTGGTGGCATCGGTCCCGAAAAAGGGGAGGCTTGCAGGGTCATGGGGATGAAGGGAGAGTAGGGTGATACACTCGCGTTCCGTGGGCCTAGGGTCTTGCCCCGTTTGCGGCATCGGCATGTCCGCGAAGGAAAGTCTGCTCACCATCTTGCCTCCTTGTTGATTATTGGCCGTGCGGGCTCATCCTCTTTCCCTATAGCTATAAGTGGTCTGTGTCAGGGTAGTGTTAGATTTTTAATATGATTTGATTCGGGAGGGGAGAGGGGGGGATCGGAAGGGAAGAACGGGGCAGGAGGCTGTCCTGTGGCGGTCAGGATTTATTGAAAGCGCAATAAACCGCGCCGGCAACGGTTGTTGCTTGGACGCCGTTTTTACGAGTCCGTCAGGCTTTGGCCTGATCGAGGAAGAACCGCATCCAGCATTGCCAGGCCATGGTCTCCAGGGTACAGTCGGTGGGGCAGGGATACTGCACCGCTGCATGGGGACACAGCCCGCAACGGGAGGTGCAAATGTGCTTGGCCGCCTTTTCCAGGGCGGTGGTCAAGGTGGGGGAGTCATGTTCCATTGATGTGTTCATGTTGTTTTTCCTTGTGAAGCAAGATGGTGAAGGTTGTGCCCTTGCCGAGTTCGCTTATGACACTTACTTCGCCGCCGTGCGCTTGGACAATGTGTTTGACGATGGCCAGGCCGAGGCCGGTGCCGCCGAGTTTACGGTTGCGGGCCGCATCGCTCCGGTAGAAGCGCTCGAAAAGACGCGGCAGGTGCTGGGCTGCGACTCCCGCCCCGAAATCCTGTACCTTGATGGCGATTTTTTCATGGTCGGGCTGTTCGGCTTTTACCAATACCCTGCCGCCTTCATCGCTGTACTTGATGGCGTTGACGATGAGGTTGGTGATTGCCTGTTCGAGCAGGGGGGGGTTGAGCTTGGCGGTCAGATCATCCGCGGCCTCCAGGTCGATGCTGATCTTTTTTTCGGCGGCTTTGAGCCCGCAGGTCTCAATAGCCCTGCGCAACGGGGTTGTGATTTTTTCTTCCGTCAGTACAAGCTCGGTCTGCTCCTGATCCTGCTCAAGCCGGGACAGGGCGAGGAGGTCTTCGATGATGGCGTGCAGCCGTTTTGATTGTTTGGCGATTATCTCCACAAACCGGCGGGCGTCTTCGGGGGTATCCAAGGCACCGTCCAGCAGGGTTTCGGCAAAGCCTTCGATGGAGGTTATCGGGGTTTTCAGCTCGTGGGATACATTGGCCACGAAGTCGCGGCGCATGTTTTCCAGTCGCCGCAGGTTGGTGACATCGTTGATAACGATGATCGCGCCGCTGGTCATGTCAGAGGCATCCTGAAATTTTGTGCCGTGGGCGTAAAAATATTTTTCCTGCCCTTCCCGGTCGGTCAGGTCGATTTCCCCTTCGATGGGTGTGTCCGAGGCAAGAGCCCTGCTGACAAAGCGTTGCAAGGCCAGATTGCGCATCGCCACCAGGGCGTTTTTCCCTCGAAGCTTTTCGGGGGTGATGTTCAACAGCTTGGCGCCGGCTTGATTTATATCGAGGATGCGCTCTTCGGTATCCACCGTGATAACCCCCTCGACCATACTGGAAAAAACCGCCTGGAGCTGGCTGTGCTGCCGGGCAATGGTTTTAATCCGTCCGTCGAGCTGATCGGCCATGGCATTCATGGCCCTGGCCAGGCTCGCCACCTCTTCTGCCCCTTCTTCCCGCAGTTTGCTGGTGAAAGCGCCGCCGGCAAAACGTTCGGCGCCCAGGCGCATCTCTTCCAAGGGTCTGCTGATGCGTCGCGAGATGAACCAGGCGACCAGGGCCACGAGCAGGGCGACAATCAGGCAGCCCCAGATAATTTTTAAAAAGATTTCCCTGAGCGCGCTGTCGATGAAGGTGACCGGGAGCGCGGTTCTGAGCACCCCTTTGTTTTGACCATCCTGTACCAGGGGGATTGCCACATACATCATGTTTTCCTGGAGGGTGTGACTGAAACGCAGAGAGGGGGTGGGGCGGCCGGAAAGGGCGGCAATGATCTCAGGTCGGTCGCCGTGGTTTTCCATGCGGCCCGGGTCTTCATCTGAATCGGCCAGAACCACGCCGTCGGCGCCGACAACCGTGAGGCGGGTGGATGAATCTTTTCCTGCGGTTATACAGAAGCTCCGAAGCGCGGCCAGGTTGTTTCCGGCCAGCATGGCAAGAACATTTTCCTGCACCAGATGGGCCCGCGCCTCAAGATTGGCAGCGGTCTGGTGCAGCTGAAAAGTACGGAGGGAGTAGGCCCCATACCCGGCGGCGACCAGAAGGGCGATAATGGTGATAAGGAGCTGGCTAGGAAACAGCTGCCAGATAAGGCGTTTGTGATGCATGGTATTCCCCGCTGCGGTTGGAGTTAATGGGGCCGACAGCAACAGAATAGCACGGGATTGTTAGAATTGGGTTAGGATATTGTAAGGATCTGTTCCCCGGCGAAAATATCTTTCAGGCGGAGAACAATCGTGTTCGGGCAGGTTTTTCAAGATGCCCCTCCCGTGAAGGGAGGGGCAGGCAAACTCATCGGCTCATTCGGGGAAGGGTTTCTTTTTTCCTCGTCTGGGAATGCCGGCACTTGGGGGTCTGGTCGCCGGTTTTCCGGCGCTTGCGGGCTTTTGGGCGGAAGAAGGCTTGGCCGCCGGATATGGCTTGCTCGAGGAGGCAGGCTTGGTCGAAGAATATGGCTTGGCTGGGGAATACGGTTTAGCCGAGCTGGAGGGCCTGGATGAGCTGGAAGGCTTATACGATTTCGGTCCCTTGGTGTTGCGGCCAGGATAGCCACCCCCGGCTGGTCTTGCCGGGCGGCCTTTGGCTGAGTCAAGGGTCTTTATCTCGACGTCCCGGCCATTGATCTTGAGGCCATGGAACACCTCAAGGATTTTCTGGGCAAATCTGCTGTCCGCCTCCAGCATGGCGGTGTTGTCCAGGATCTCTATGCGACCGACCTTGATGGAGGCCGAGCCGCTGGCATCATTGATCTGACCGATGAGCCGCGCCGGGGAAAGGCCGTCTTTTTCGCCGATATTGAGGTAGAACCTGCTGAAATTGACGCGTTCGCGATCGTCCTGCCGGGAAAACCTGCTTTCCGGGCGTTCCTGCCGGGCGTATCTGCTATCCGGGCGTTCCGGCCGCGAGAATCTGCTCTCTGATCGTCTGTAGTCGTCATCCTGGCCTCTGCCTTTATCCGAGACATTGATGTCCGGAGCATTCTGGTAATGGGCCAAAACGCTGTCAAACTCCTGGGAAACAAAACGCAGGATCAGATCGTCACGGTCAAGATCGGCCAGGGCCTCGGTGATGGCATCCATGAAGGGGGCCAGCCGTGCTTGGTTTACCTCGACGTTTTTGATGGTCTCGATCTTGTGGAGCAGCTGTTTTTTGCAGACCTCATGGCCGGACGGAATGCGTCCCAGTTCGAACTGTCTTTTCATCTTGCTCTCGATCTCCTTGATGCGGAATCGTTCGCGCATATGGATGATGGAGATGGAGATCCCTGTCTTGCCCGCCCGGCCGGTACGCCCGCTGCGGTGGGTGTAGTTGGCGCTGTCGTCGGGCAGGTTGTAGTTGATAACGTGGGTAAGGTCGGTGACGTCAAGGCCGCGGGCCGCCACATCGGTGGCCACCAGCAACTGCACCGATTTGCTGCGGAAACGCTGCATCACATAATCGCGCTGGCTCTGGGAGAGTTCGCCATGGAGAGGGTCGGCATTGTAGCCGTCCTTCCCGAGCTTGTCCGCGACATCGTTGACCTCTTGGCGGGTGCGGCAGAAGATGATGGCGTACATGTCGGGATTCATGTCCACCAGGCGGCGCAAGGCAAGGTAGCGGTCCTTGGCGTGGACCATGTAGTAAATGTGGCGGATGTTTTCCGAACCGGCATTACGGGTGCCCACCGTGATTTCCAGCGGGTTTTTCATGTATTTTCTGGAAATGGAGGCCACGCTTTGCGGCATGGTGGCGGAAAAGAGCAGGGTATGCTTGTCGGCCGGTGTCTGGGCGAGGATGGCGTTCAGCTCCTCCTGGAATCCCATTTGCAGCATCTCGTCGGCTTCGTCCAGCACCACCGAGCGGATGGCGGAAAGGTCGATCTCCTGGCGGCGCATCAGATCGTGCAAGCGGCCGGGGGTGGCTACGATGATCGGGGCGCCCTGACGCAGGGAACGGATCTGGTTGTCGATGCTGGCGCCGCCATAGACAGCGCAGACCCGGATGGTGGGAAGATTTTTTGCAAAGGCGTTGAGGTCGCGGGCCACCTGCATGCAAAGCTCCCGGGTCGGGCAGAGAACCAGGGCCTGGGTTTTGCGGCTCTCCGGGTTGCAGAGCTGGACCAGGGGAATGCCGAAGGCTGCGGTTTTGCCGGTGCCGGTCTGGGCCAGGCCGACAATATCCACCGGATTTTTGAGGAGAGTCGGGATGATCTGCTCCTGAACCGGGGTTGGCGCGGTGAAGCCAAGGGCTTCAAGGCCGGTGATGATGTCGGGATGGATGCCAAGGTCAGCAAAGGTGGTCATGGGCGGTGTTCCTTATTGAAGAGCGTGCGGGGGAAGGGTTGCTGTGCAGGAAAAGGGTCGGCCTGGCGGCTCAACACCCTTTAAGCCGTGTTGAAAAATAACTCGGTCGTTTCGTCTGGTCAACACGGCATCAAGAGCCGTAAGGGAACGGTCGGAATTGTACAAGTTGTTTTGTAACGGCCCCTAAACAAAAAAACCGCACTCCCTCGGCAGAGGCTTTGTGCGGATTGCTTTTGTATGGATATAGATTACAGGCAGAGGCAACACAATGAATTAAGTCTTTTACCATGATCCGTCAGGGAGCGCAAGAGGTATTATTTGTCCGGGGCGCGCCAGATCTTTTCATGTCTCTGTTGCCCAAGGGCCGGGTGGTTATGGCTCAAGGGCGGCCAACGCGCTCGGCAGGCTGGTCAGATAATCCCGGATGGCGTCGCGAACAGCACGGTAATGGCCGAGGGCTTCCTCCTCGCCGGCGGCGGTTTGGGCAAGTCTGGGCGGGTCGGGAAATTGTCGGTGCAGAATGTTCGTCTTGCCGGGAAAAAATGGGCATTGCGCGTGGGCATGGTCGCAGACGGTGATCACATAATCAAAGGTGGTGGCCAACAGTTCGGAGAGTAGTTTTGACCGCTGTCCGCTGATGTCGATCCCGGCCTCGGCCATGACCCTGACGGCCAAGGGGTTGAGCCCATGCTTTTCAATCCCGGCCGAGAAAAATTCGTAGCGGTCAGGATGGAGATGTCTGCCCCATCCTTCCGCCATTTGGCTGCGGCAGGAGTTGCCGGTGCAAAGAAAGAGAATCTTCTTTCTGGAGGTGTTCATGGCGCCTCCTTTTAGATGACCAGATTGAAAAGATAGCCCACCAGCAGAATGCCGCTGCCGACCACGCCGATAAAGGTGGCGATGAGCGCAGGTTTCAAGACCTTGCGGAGAATGATTATCTCCGGCAGGGAGAGGGCGATGACGCTCATCATGAAGGCCAGGGCCGTACCGAGGGCCGCGCCTTTTCCCAGCAGGGCCTGCAGGACCGGCACTATGCCCGCGGCGTTGGCGTACATGGGGATACCGATGAGCACGGCAAGGGGCACGGACCACCAGGAGGATTTACCCATGATCGAGGCCATGAAGCCTTCGGGCACGTAGCCGTGAATGGCTGCGCCCAGTCCGATGCCGAGGATGAGATACGGCCAGACCTTGCCCATGATGTCTTGCACCGCCTGGCAACCGAAGAGCACCCGCTCATGGAGATTTTGCGGCATGGTGTTTCCGTCGCCGCCGGCAAGGACGTTTTTTACCCATTCCTCAACGTATTTCTCCATGTGGAGGCGACCGATGGTCCAGCCGGCCAGAATGGCGATGGCAAGGCCGGTGACGAGATAAAGGGCCGCTACTTTCCAACCCAGAAGACCATACAGCAGGACCAGGGCGACCTCGTTCACCATGGGAGCGGCGATGAGAAAGGAAAAGGTGACGCCCAGGGGGATTCCGGCGGTGACAAACCCGATGAACAGGGGCACGGCCGAGCAGGAGCAGAAGGGGGTGATGATCCCCAGCAGGGCAGCCAGCACATTGCCCACGGCTTCGCGTTTTCCGGCAAGGATGCGGCGGGTTCTTTCCGGGGTAAAGAAGGAGCGAAGGATGCCCACTGCGAATACCACCAGGGCAAGGAGCATCAGAACCTTGGGCGTATCGTAGAGAAAGAACTGGGTGGCCTTGCCCAGGCGGGTGTCCGGGGAGAGTTTGAACAGTGTAAAGGCGATGAAATCGGCAAGGGGGGAAAGCTGTTTGTAAATGGCGAACCAGACGCCAAGGGAAATGAGGCCAAGCACAAGATAGCGCCTGGTGGCGGCAGGAGAAAGAGGCTGTGCCGGCGGTCTGTTCTGGTGTGGTTGCGCGGCAAGATTGGTCAGCTTGATGGGTGGCATGGTTCCGTTTTCCTTGGGTGGTGTCTCTGCTGAAGGGCTAAGGCGTTTCGATCGGCGGAGACTATATAGTTAAATCACTATATAGCTATATTACGCTGTTGTCAACGGAGTCAATGGGGGTGGGTTGTTTTGGAAGGGAATTGGCTGGTGTGGCCTGGAAAATCAAGATGGTTTTGCGGGGAAGAGTAACTGCCGCCGATATGGCAACCGGGCTTGAAAAAAACAGGAAAATACCTGGACTTCGCCCGGTTGGCCGATGATCTCTCGGGTTGATGTAGAGAGGAAAGGGATAAGCGGCGAGGCTGGGTTCAGCCGGTGAGCACCTGATTGGAAAGCTCGTTGGTGTCGTCGGACTTGATGGGGAAATGACGGGCCAGGATAGCGCCCACCGCCTCAATCTCCCGGCACAAGGCATTGCAGGCCTGTCCTTGTTTGATGCCGGTGGCGATGTCATCGGCGTAGCCCATCAGGGTTTCCTGGGAGATTTTCTGGTAGATGCCCGTGTCCGCCAGAATCCAGACCTTGCGTTCAAGCAGGGAGATGAAAAAAAGGACCCCGGTGTTGTCGCGGGTTGTGTGGAGATTTTTTTCGTAAAAGGCGCGCAGCGCCCGCTCCGCCACCCGGGTTTCCAGCCGGCTGTCGGGGATGAACAATCGAAGCAGCGGGGGGAATTTCTTGGCCAGACCGGAGACCAGAAGGGCGCCGCCAATCAAAAGGGGCAAAAAGTATCCGAGGCTGTCGCCCAGAAAAAGGTCGGTGATAATGAGGCCGATCACTCCCCCGATACTGAACCCTGCCAGGAGCGTTGCCTCGGGATAGGTGTCGCTGGCAGCCACCACCATCGTCACAACCTCGCCGGAGGTTTTTTTCTCCATCTCACTGATGGTCGCGGCGATCCGCTGCTTTTCTGTCTCTGTGAAAAACGTCTCAGCCTTGATCATTTACCAACTCCCCGAGGCGCCGCCGCCTCCGAAACCACCGCCGCCGAAGCCGCCAAAACCACCGCCTCCTCCGCCGAAGCCGCCGCCTCCCCCCATGTAAAATCCCCCTCCCCGACCGGCATTGGCAAGGAGGATGGGGAGCAAAAGTCCCAACAGGGCGCCGCCGGGGATCAAAAGGAGCAGGATCAGCCAACCCAGGGGCGATGAGACTCCCAGGAAGGCAAAAATGGGCAAAAGCGCCGCCCCGGTCAGAGCGCCCACCGGCTTGCTCAGTCGGCCGAGAAAGCCGACCAAAATGGCAAAGAAGATGAGATAGTTGAACAGCGAGGATTGGCCGCCACTGCGCGATCCATGGCGGGAGACTTGGCCTGTGCCCTGGAATTCTCCCCTGGCTCCGCTGATGATCGCGGAAACACCGGCCTCAAATCCTTCATCCAGCTGGCCCGCTTTAAAGCGCGGAGCAATGACCTGATCAACGATGCGCCCGGTAAGAAGGTCGGTCAGGACCCCTTCCAGGCCGCGGCCGACTTCGATGCGGATCTTGCGGTCGCCTTTGCTGACCAGAAGCAGCACCCCGTTGTCCTTACCCTTCTGGCCGATCTTCCAGGCCTCCACCGTGCGGATGCTGAAATCCTCCAGTGCGTCGCCTTCAAGGGACGGGATGGTCAGCACCGCGATCTGGGTGGAGTCGGACTGGTCGAAGGCAAGAAGCATCTGCTCAAGCCTTTGCCGCTCCCCCGGTGAAATCATTCCGGCCAGATCGTTGACATACCCCTGGTATTGCGGCACCTCCAGCGCTGTTGCCTGTCTGGGGCCGACGACAAAGAGGAGGCAGAGGCCGATCAGGCAGAGGAGCCCAAGGGGCTTGCCGTGCCGCCGGATCGTATCTTGCATGTTGTGCGGCATTGTTTAGAACTTTACCTTTGGAGCCGTGGCCGCCCCTTCTTCCGCTTTGAAGGCTTCGCGGCGGGGGAGGTTGAGCAGCATGTTGTTGGTCAGGTTGTTGGGGAAGGTGCGGATGGAGGTGTTGAAGATCCGCACCGCCTCGTTGTAACGGACCCGGGCCACGTTGATTCGGTTTTCCGTGCCTTCGAGCTGGTGTTGGAAATCAAGGAAGTTTTGGTTTGCCTTGAGATCGGGATATTTCTCAACCACCACCATCAGGCGGGAGAGGGCGGAGGAAAGACCGCCCTGCGCTTCCTGAAATTTGGCGAAGGCCTGGGGATTGTTGACCACCTCGGCGCCCGCCTGAATGGTGCCGACCTTGGCCCGCGCCTCGGTAACGGCGGTGAGAGTCTCTTTCTCGTGGGCGGCGTATGCCTTTACCGCTTCCACCAGATTGGGGATGAGATCGGCCCGCCGTTGGTAGGATGCTTCCACGTCGCCCCAAGCCGCGATCACGACCTCATCGTTTTGTTGGATGGTGTTGTAGCCGCAACCGCTCAAGCCGACCGCGACAAGCACGAAACTGATAAAGACGAGAAATCTCTGCATGGTGTTTCTCCTTGAAAAATGGTCTGGAAAAAAATGATATTGCCGTTCGCCCCTGTGGTTTGGCGATGGCAGGCATGACAGACGGGGATTCGGAGTTGATGGTGCCCTCGGCACGAATTGAACGTGCGGCCTGCCGCTTGGCAGGCGGGAGCCGACATAAAATAACTCGCTGATTTTTCGAGGTTTAATAGAGCTGTAAGTAATTTTTTGGCCTCAGGTGGCACAGTATACTGTAATGCGAGGAATCTTTCAATGTGGCGTTTATCGTAAATGGGGGCCCTTGTCAATTGCGCGTGAGAATTCGAAAAAAGGTTTCTTTGATCAAGCAAGACTGAGGCGCCAATGCCGACAATGGGGAGAGGTCTGTATTGACTTTGTTTCCTGCGGTTAGATAGGATATTTAAAGCAGTAATTATGTCGCTAGGGATTTAGCCATGGGCTTATTCTTATCGGAGAGATGTCAACACGCCCGCTACGGAATTCGCGTCAGTGCTGCTGGAGAAAGCGGGTGCATTTATGATGTTTGAGTAGAGCAAGGAGTCAGATAACTATCGAGGTGGAAGGTCAGCATGAAAATTCAGGACAAAGCGTCGACTGTTTTGAAATTACGCTCCCGGGCCAAAATCCCATTCTCGCATCAACAACGGACACGGCACGGCGAAGGGCAGGAAGAAAGCCGGGGCGACACCAGTATCAAAATTTTACCGCCGGTTGTCGCGGAGAGTGAAGATCGCTTCCGCAACATGATGGATTTGCTTCCCCTTGGTGTGCAAGAATGTGATCTTTCCAGCAGAATCACTTTTTGCAACCCAGCCCTTTCGAAGATTCTCGGTTACAGCCGGAAGGAACTCCATGGAAAAAATGTTCTGGATATGTTGATTTTCAAGAGGGAGAAAAAGAAATTTCAGTAAAATTTCAGCAACCTGATACGGAATCAGTCAGAGCCAGAGCCTTTGATTCTTAGAAAAAGACGGCAAAATTATTGATGTGCAGCTAGACTGGAACTGCAAATACGACCCTCATGGCAATCTTGTCGGCTTTGTCGTCATCGTCGCCGACATCACTAAGCGCTTGCAATTCGAGACGAGATTGAAGAGCGTGCATGACAATTTAAAGCAGGAGGTTCTCGAGCGCACTGCCATGCTGAATGCAGTAACCGCTTACCCGCGAGAATCGTTCATATGCACTCAATAATCCGAATGGTTTCATCTCCAGCAATGTGGGGTCGCTCGGCAAATATTGCGAGAAACTCCTGGAGTTTATCGAGGTGCAGCATGAAGCACTGTTTGCCGGACAGCCGGAGCAGCGGCGGCAATTCAAGATAGACTATATCGTGCAAGACCTCCCCGAGATGCTCCAGGAAACGCAGGATGGGGTTGAACGCATAAAAACCATCGTCAGGAATTTGAAATGTTTCTCCCGTGCGAATGAATCCGAACAGACGCTCTCTGACATCAACCATTGCCTGGAAAGCATCCTGAACATCGTCAACAATGAATTGAAGTTCAAGGCCAAAATCCGGCGGGGGTTTGGTGCGTTGCCCCAGCTTTTATGTTGTCCGCAACAGTTGGGTCAGGTCTTTATGAGCCTGTTGATCAATGTCGGCCATGCCATCGACACCCAAGGTGAAATCACGGTGCGCAGCTGGAATGACGAGGGTCGAATATTTGTCTCGATCAGCGACACCGGGTGCGGGATTTCCGAACAACAAATTTCGTTCATTTCCGAACCGTTTTTCACAGCCAAGAAGGCAGGCATGGGAACGGGGCTGGGACTTGCGATCAGCTACGAAATCGTCAGGAACCACGGCGGAGAGTTCAGGGTAGAAAGCGAGCCGGGCAAAGGGAGCACCTTTACCGTGGTTATTCCTCTGGAGCGGTCGAAGCTGATCCCGGAAAAGGCAGGGTGACAGGCATGAGTTCAATGGGTATTCGTTCGAGCCTGAGCCGCCTCAGAAATAATTGTTGCCGCCATCTAAGCGGACACAAGTAGGAGAGCCATGGATAAACAGCAGGAGATAATGGCCCGCCGGGAGCATGAGATGCTGAAGCAGCTTTTTGCTCAGGTCAAACGCATTAAGGACGAATGGCTCCTGGTTATGGACGGGATTGCCGATCTGGTGCTTCTGGTCGATGGCGCCGGGAAGGTTCAGCGTTGCAACAAGGCGGTGTCTGATCTGCTGGGAAAACCGTATGGTGATATTTTAGGCCGCGCTTGGGAAGCCCTTTTTGCCGAGGCGGGCATGCGACCGGAGAGTGTGCAGGCTGGTATATCCCGACGCGAGTGGTTTCATGAGCCCAGCAAGAGGATTTTTCAGCAGGAGTGCTATCTTCCGGAGGAAGAGAATGGTGAGTTCCGGGGCGTAATTACGCTCCACGATATTTCCGAGCGCAAGCGGATTCAGCTGCAGATCGAGAGGGAGAGAAAAAAGATTGAAGGTGCTCTGGAGGAGATTTCCTCCATGATCCAGCGGCTCACCGAGGAGAGAAAGGAAGACTTTTTTTTCACCCTGCCTCCGGAGCTGGATCCATGCTGGAAGACGAGGCAATGCGTTCAGAAAGAGTGCGTCTGTTTCGGGCGGGAGCCGTTGCAGTGCTGGACCATTGACGGAACCCGCTGCAAGGGGGAGGTGAAGGGCAGGTTCCCCTATAAATTGAAAGATTGCATGGCCTGCGATTTTTATCAGGAAGCAACGGATGATCCGGTGCTGCGGATCGGCATCCAGTTCAGTCATCTGATGCAGATCATAGAAAAAAAGAACAGTGAGTTACAGAATGCCTACGATGAACTGAAGGCAACACAGTCCCATTTGGTTCAGCAGGAGAAAATGGCCTCCATCGGTCAGTTGGCCGCAGGCGTTGCCCACGAGATCAACAACCCCATCGGCTTTGTCACCAGCAACCTGGGGACTCTGCAGAAATATGCAGCGCGGATGGCGGAGTTTTTGAAGATGCAGGCCGAACTCTACTCCCAGGACACGGGCGATGACCGCGCCATACGCCTTGGCGAGATCCGCAGGCAGTTCAATATCGAACCTATTTTAGAAGACCTTCCCTCGCTGGTTGCCGAATCCCTGGACGGCGTTGAACGGGTCCGCAAGATTGTCCAGAACTTGAAAAGCTTTTCCCGGGTTGATCAGTCCGACTGCAGTCTGGCCGATATCAATCAATGTCTGGAGGACACCTTAAACATCATCTGGAATGAACTCAAATATAAATGTATTGTAAAAAAAGAGTATGGCGATTTACCCCAGATCCGCTGTTATCCGCAGCAGCTCAACCAGGTGTTCATGAATCTTCTGGTCAATGCGGCACAAGCCATTGAAGGCCAGGGCGAGATCGTGATCTCCACCAGGGCGCATGCAACGGAGATAACCGTTGCCATTGCAGACTCCGGATGCGGCATCAGCCCCGAAAATCTGAGCAGGATCTTTGATCCGTTTTTTACCACCAAAGAGGTGGGTAAGGGCACTGGACTGGGATTGAGCATAACCTACAATATCGTGACCAAGAAACATGACGGTAAAATTGAGGTGACCAGCGAGCCGGGCAAGGGGACGACCTTTGTCGTGACCTTGCCTATCAAGACCGAGTGAGGACGATGGCATGGGAGAAAACGTGACAATTCTTTGCGTGGATGACGAACCGAACGTCCTGAAATCCATCAAACGGCTTTTTCTCGATGAGGATTATGGAATTCTCGTCGCGGAATCAGGTCGGGAGGGGCTTGTCCTTCTGGAACAACATCATCCGGTGCAGGTGGTGATCTCGGACTACCGGATGCCGGAGATGGACGGGGTCGCTTTTTTAAAAGCTGTGTATGAGCGCTGGCCGAACTCTGTTCGCATTGTTCTTTCCGGCTATGCCGACACACCGGCCGTGGTGGCGGCGATCAATGAAGGCCATATCTACAAGTTTATTCCCAAGCCTTGGAACGACGATGAACTCAAGGTGACCATCGCCAAGGCGGTGGAGCGTTATTTCCTGGTCCAGGCAAATAACGAACTCACCATGAAGCTGCAGGAAGCCAATTGTGAACTTTCCCGTATCGCCGCGGCACTTGAAAAGAAGGTGGTGGAACGCACGGAAGAGCTTTTGTTCCAGAACAAGGTGCTCAGGCATAGTCAGGTCATTCTTCATACCCTCCCCATGGGAGTGCTTGGTTTTGATCGGGAGGGAATACTTGTGCAACGGAACCGCTGTGCCGAAGAGCTGCTGCGGGATTTCCGCCACTCCCTCCTTGGTGCGACGGTGTCGGAGGTTCTGCCTCCGGAGTGGGCCGCGTTGCTGGAGGAAATGCAGCCGGGCAAGGTTGCCAGCAGGGTGCTGGGTCTTGCCGGAGAGCAGTTCTGCGTACGGGGTGCCATGATGAATGAAAAGGATGGGCAGGCGGGAACGGTGCTGGTTTTTGATTTCGTGAATTGCGGGAGGACCATTACGTCGACCGATGCCCAGCTTGCAACAGGAGAGGAGAAACAATGACTGAGACATCGAGCCCTTCCTTTCCGGAAAAGGGAAAGATCCTCTTTGTGGACGATGAGGAAAATATCCTGCGCTCCTTGCGACGGCTTTTTATGGATGAAAAGGTTGAGGTCTTCACCGCATCGTCCGGGGCGCAGGGGTTGGAAATTCTTGCCAGGGAAGCCGGGGTCGGTGTTATTGTCTCCGACCAGAGGATGCCGGAGATGAACGGCGTTGATTTTCTTGAAAAATCCAAGGCCATCTCCTCCCAGTCCATCAGAATGCTGCTCACCGGCTACGCCGATGTCAATGCCGCCATTGATGCCATCAACCGGGGCGGCACCTTTCGCTACCTGAACAAGCCCTGGAATGATGCCGAGCTTGTTCAGGCAGTCAAGGGCGCCCTGCATATGTATAATCTGCTTACCGAAAACAAGCGGTTGGCTGCCGTTGTCAAGAAGCAGAACGCTGATCTGAAGAAGTGGAATACTGAACTTGAAACCATGGTCCAAGAACAGACCGTGGAGATCAAAAAGAGCTATGAGGCTCTGCGTGCGATGCACGGCAGGTTGCGGGTCAATTTCAAGAACACCATCGTTGCCTTTTCCGGGCTCATCGAGTTGCGTGACAAGCGAATGCGGACCCATTCCCGCAATGTCGCGGAGGTCTCTGTAAATGTCGCCAAGCAGCTAGGTCTGGAGAGTGATTTGCAGGAAACAATCATGGTAGCGGCCCTGCTCCATGATATCGGTAAAATAGGGATTTCAGATGTCATGCTGGCGCGGGAGGCCGAGCAGATGAATTTAGCGGAGCGGGAGGAGTATCTCCAGCATCCGGTACGGGGTCAGACGGCCATCGACCGAATTGATGAATTGCGAGAGGCGGGGGTGATCATCCGTGCCCATCATGAAAATTATAACGGCACCGGGTTTCCCGATGGACTGAAAAAGGCGGACATCCCCATTGGGGCCAGGATCATCACCTTGGTCGATTACATCGATAAGAGGCTCCGTAAAGCCATGGGGGCCACAGGTTTTGAGGTGGTGCGCAAGGAGATCGAACCTCTGAGGGGGGTATTTTTCGACCCAAAGCTTATGCCTGTGGTTCTTGATCAGTTCGAGGCATTTCACAAAAAGACTCGGCCCAGGATGGACCATATTGAGATCGAATTGCTTCCCGCTAATTTGCGGGAGGGGATGACGGCGAGCAGGGACGTATTCAGCGGAACAGGGATTCTTTTGCTTACCAAGGGGACCGTTCTTGCTCAGGCCAGTATCCTGTTGTTGAAACGTTATTATGAACTGGATCCGGCAAAACAGGGGGTGTTTATCAGTGTTAAGGGGTGAGAGGAAGGAGGGGGTGAAAATCAGAGATCATAGGACCAGGCTTCAAGGCACTGGCTAAATTCGTTTCTGATCTCTTGGATAACCACGGGAAGATCCTGTTTGTTGATCCCCACGTTTCTTAGATCCTCCGGCGTCACCTTTGCCATGTGGGTGTCGGTGCTTTCGCCAAGATGCAGAGCCTTGGCGATTTTGTTGCCCAGATACACCGAGATGACCAGGGTCAGGATTTTTTGGTTGTCCCCGATGGCGGCGGCAGATGGCGCATGGTGCAGCCTGATGACGGTCTGGTAATCTTCCGGAAAATTCCAGGAGTTTGCCATGGCCTGCCCGGCCCTTTGATGATTGAAGCCGAGGATGGTTTTTTCAATCTCGTGCTGGGGAATGGTTCCGGTTTTGGTTTGGTGTAAGATCTCGGCCAGTTCGGTCGGTAGATTTTGGGCAAAGGCGATCTTGCCGATGTCGTGCAGGATGCCGCAGAGAAAGGCCTGCTCGGGCAGGGCTTTCTCTGCGGCCAGCATCGGACTGTGCAGGGCAAGATGCTTTGCCGCGATGCCAGCCCCGAGGGAATGATACCAGAGTTCCTTCAGGTCAAGGAGTTGCCCTTCATTTGTTTTGAAAACATGGAAAACGGAGATAGTCAGGGCCAGATTTTTGATGGTGTTAAAACCAAGAATTGTAACCGCCCGTTCGAGGCTGGTTACCTCGCGTGGCATCCCGTAATAAGCGGAGTTGGAGAGTTTCAGAACCCTGGCGGTGAGGGCAGGATCACGGGTAATAATCGCGCCAAGCGATTTCGCTGTGAGCGAGTCATTCTTGTCTGCGACATTGATCTCGTTGGCCACAGCGGAAATGGTGGGCAGATCTTTGACTTTTTTAAGGAAATCGCGGAGGTTCATGGGGATAGGTTACGTGAAATATGATACAGAGGTAAAGGGAAAACTTTAATCTGAAAGCTGTGTTGCGATCCTTGTCGTAGGTGGGAAATTTGGATGGCGTAACTTATTGTTCAGGATTTACTGATATCGGTTGGGAAAAGTGGCGACCTCAAGACGCCGAAAAGCTTTCGGCACGGAAAGACCCTCCTCCGTTACCTGAAATAGTCATGAGTAAATTTGACTCTTCCTTGTTTCACTCTCGTCGGTTTTTGCTTTCAACCCCTAACTGATTTTAGGTTGTTTTGTTGCCAATTTGCGAGGTGGCCCAGAAATGGCATGAAAAAGGGCTTGGATTGTCTCCAAGCCCTTGCTGTTACTGGTGCCCTCGGCACGAATTGAACGTGCGGCCTACCGCTTAGGAGGCGGTTGCTCTATCCACTGAGCTACGAGGGCTGTTTATTGCTTTTTCAGGGCAAAAAGAAGACTCGTACTATACCATCGGCAGTCCAATGCGCAATACCTTTCTTGGCTGGAAGTCCTTCTGCCGCCGGGTGTCAGCCTGATTCCGCCGGTGTTGGTTTAGATTCTGCTTTAATAGCAGTCGGCAGGGGGGAAATGTGCGGAAAATGCTGGTGTGCATGTCTGAATGTGCTAGTATGACGCCATGTAAATCGTTTTCTTGTGTGATGGAACAACACGTTATGGGGGAGCGTGCCGCATGCGATTGAGAAGCATAATCTTCCTGGTTTTTGTTGTCATCGGATTGTTCCCCCTTGCCACTTCCATTGTTTTCAATCTCCCCCAGCTCATTGCAACCCTTGAACAGTCGGTTCAAGATCAACGTCTTGCCCGGTTGCAGGATGAGTTTGCCGCCTTGGGCCGGAGGGTGGAACAGGGCAGGGAAACACTGCGTATCTTCGGGATGCTCTCGGAAACCGTGGATCTGGTCGGCCGTCCTGAGCCAGGGATTCCTCTTGTTGAGTTGCGGGAGCGTCTTTCCGATGTGGTCGCTAAACGCTGGTTCAGGAATCGGCCGGAGGTTCTTTCCGTGTCGGTCCTTGATGGGCTGGGCCAGGAGCAGTTCCGGGTGAGTCGCCGGGAAAACGGCGAACTCGGGTTGGTTTCCTCCAAGATCCCTGACAAGATGGAAGAAAAAGTGTCCCGCACGGCAAGGGTTTTTTTGCCGGGGACGACCTTTGTCGGCGCAATCCAGGGGGTGGGCGCCTTGGACAAGGAAGGGAGATTGCGGCAGCTCATCGTCTATTTTGGGGTTCCGGTCCAGAATGAGGCGTACGGAACTTCCGGCATTGCCTTGCTGTCGCTGGATCTCCACCTTCTTATCAAAAACTTGGAGAAATATGATCTGGTGAGCCAGGATGGCGTTTATCTGGCCTCGGCGGTTTATGGGGCCCGCCGGCAAGGGCCGGGGCAAGCCTTTGTTGATTTTCCCAGGCTGCGGCAGGCGATGCACGATGGGAAGCCGGTTATCCTCAAGAACCTGCGCGGTGAGGCCCATGTCTGGCTGCCGCTCATCGGCGAGGAGGAAGGGGAGAACAGCCTCTGGGTGGGGCAGCCGGTGGACAGAAGTGCCATCGAGATCTGGTTGCAGCGATACAAACAAAATCTCGGCATGATCGTATTGGCGTTGGTCATGGTGTTGGTCGGGGTGGCGGTGGCCATGGCGCATTATGCGAATCATCTGCATGGGCAACTCCTGGGCGGTTTTGCCTCGATTCTTGAGGGAAAAAAGAAGCCGAGGCTCAATTGGCGTTGGCCGGTGGAACATGTCCGGCTGGCCGCGGATCTCGACGCACTGGCCGAGAATTATCTGGCAGACAGGGCGGCCCGCAGGGCGGCGGAAGAAGAGGTGCGGCGAGAAAGGGAACATGCCCTGGTCACCTTGCGTTCCATCGGCGATGCGGTGATCACCACCGATACCTGTGGGGTGGTGACCCGGATGAATGTAGTGGCCGAACAGTTGACCGGCTGGCCCCAGGCCGAGGCTCTCGGCAGGAAGCTCGACGAAGTTTTTAATATCATCGATTCCGGAACAGGGGGGAAATCCGTTAATCCGGTGGCGCTGGTTCTTGAGACCGGCAAGATGGTCGGCTTGGGTAATCACACGGTGCTCATTGCTCGCGATGGCAAGGAATATCAGGTGGCGGACAGCGCCGCGCCGATTCTGGGGCAGGATGGTGAAAATCTCGGTGTGGTCGTTGTTTTTCGGGATGTTACCGAGGAGTATGCCCTGCAGGCGCAATTGGCCCACGAACTTACGGTAAAGCAGGCCCTGGCCGATCTGGCCGGACAGTTGGTCGGTTCGGGACAGAGCCTGGCCTCCATCGCCCGGACAATTCTTGCAGCGGCCAGGGAGCTCACCGCAAGTCCGCATGGCTATGTGGGTATCGTCGATGCCAAGAGCGGCCATCTGGTCTGTCATGCTTTCACGGAGATGATGGGGGTCGGGGAGGATCGGGAACTGGAGTTCTCACCCGGTCCGGATGGTCGCTACCCGGGTTTGTGGGGGCGGGTACTCAATGAAGGGCAGGGGGAGTATACCAATGATCCGGACAGCCATGCCGCGCTTGGTTGCGCGGAGGGAGATATCGCGGTGCAGCGGTTTCTGGCCGTGCCTGTGCTGCTGGGGAGTCAATTGGTCGGCCTGATCGCCGTGGCCAATGCTGGGCGTGATTATACGGAAAAAGATCTTGATCTGTTGCTCCGGGTGGCCACGCCGTGCGCTTTGGCCATCAAGGGGGTCCGCGCCGCTGAAGAGCGCGAGCGGCTCATGACGGCTCTGCGCCAGTCCCAGAAAATAGAGGCCGTCGGCACTCTGGCCGGCGGTGTGGCCCATGATTTTAACAATATGCTCACCCCGATTCTCGGTTATACCGATCTGGTCATGGCCAAGTTGCCTCCCGGCGACCCCATGCGTCAGGATCTGGGAGAGGTGAAGAAATCGGCGCTTCGGGCAAAAAATTTAGTGCGGCAGATTCTTGCCTTCAGTCGGCAGAAAGGGCCGGAACTTGTTTGTCTTGCGTTGCCTCCGGTGTTGGAGGAATGCCTGAAAATGCTGCGATCCACCTTGCCCTCCACGGTTGTCTTTCGTGAGGATCTTGCCACGGATTGTGGGTGTATTATGGCCGATAGCATTCAGATCCAGCAGGTTCTTATCAATCTTTGCACCAATGCGGCTCATGCCATGGAGGAAAGTGGGGGCACGCTGGAAGTCAGCCTGCGGGAGATCGAGGTAAGTCAGGGAGAGACCTTGTCCGGTCAGGACTTCCGGTCGGGCAGATATCTGCGCCTGGTGGTAGGGGATACCGGTTGCGGCATGGACAAGGCCACTCTGGAGCGGATATTCGAACCCTATTTCACCACCAAGGAACAGGGCAAGGGCACCGGCATCGGTCTTGCCTTGGTGTATGGAATTGTTAAGGGGTATGGCGGATATCTTTCCGTGTACAGCGAACCTGGGCAAGGAACAACCGTTTCCTTGTATCTGCCGGTCTGTTGTGATGTCGGCGGGCAATCGGCCAAGGTTGTGGATTTCTCTATCCCGCAAGGATCGGAAAGGCTGCTGCTGGTTGACGACGAGGAAGATGTTCTGAAGATGCTCAAGGAAATGAGCGAATATCTCGGGTATAAGGTGATGGCTGTCTCGAACAGCGCCGAGGCCTATGATGTGTTCAGCAACAGAGCGGATGCGTTTGACCTGGTTGTTACAGACCAGACCATGCCCGGCATGACCGGCGTTGCCCTTGCCGAAAAAATTCTCACGTTGAAACCAGGGATGCCGATTATTATCTGCACAGGGTTCAGCGAGGGGTTGACCGAAGGTAAAGCCAGGCAGATCGGGATTGCCGGGTATATTATGAAGCCGGTGGTGATGGGCGATTTTGCCCGGCTTATTCGCCGGGTGCTTGTTGAGGGAGGTGCGGGATGAAGATTGCCACGGCGGAACAGATGCTGCTGTGCGACAGATTGACCAGTGCGGAATATGGCATTCCGAGCTTGGCGCTGATGGAAAATGCCGGGCGGGGCACGGTGGCGGCGATGATTCGCCATTTTGGCCCACTGGCCGAGCGGAAAGTGCTCATTTTTATCGGCCCCGGCAATAACGGCGGCGATGGGTTGGTTATCGCCCGTCTTTTGCTGGAGCAGGGCGCCCAGCCACAGGTGGTGAGTCTGGTGGATCTGGGAAAATTGCAGGGGGATGCGGCGAGAAATCTTGATCGGGTCAAGCAGCTGGCCATGCCGCTTTACACCTGCCTTGCCGAAGACGATCTTCCTTGGGTGGAGCGGTTGGTGGCGGAGAGCGATCTTCTGGTGGACGCTCTTTTCGGCACGGGGTTGCGCAGCCTGATAACCGGGGTCTTCGCCGCGGTTATCAGATGTCTCAACGCCAGTTCCATGCCGGTGGTGGCGGTGGATATCCCCTCCGGGATTGCCAGCGACACCGGTACTCCTCAAGGCGTCAGTGTCCGGGCGCGACTCACCTGCACCTATGGGTTGCCCAAGTTTGCCCAGGTTGAGCCGCCGGGCAAGGAGTATGTCGGGCTGCTTGAGGTTGTTGATATCGGCATTCCCGCCGAGGTAGTCGAGCGGATCGGGGTTAAGGTCGAGTGGCTGGATCATGCCTCGGTGAAGGGTTTGATCCCGGAACGCGGTCTGGCTTCACATAAGGGGACCTTTGGTCATCTGCTGGCCTTGGCAGGCTCGCTCGGCAAGGGAGGGGCGGCGGTGCTTTGGGGCTTGGGCGGGGTGCGGTCGGGGGCGGGGCTGGTGACCATTGCCGCGCCAAAGGCGATTAATAGCGTGGTACAGGGGGGATTGCCCGAGGCCATGACTGCGGTTCTTTCTTTTTCGCAGCACTGTATTTCCGATACCGATTATGACCAGCTGCTGGCGGCTGTTCATGGCAAGGGGGCAGTGGCCGTCGGGCCCGGTCTGGGAACGGCGGAAGAAACAGGTCAGGTGGTACGCAAGTTGTATCGTGATCTGAGGCAGCCCATGGTGGTTGACGCCGATGGCCTCAACCTGCTTGCCGGCGAGGTCGCCGTCCTTGCTGCAGGCCCCAGGGTTTTAACTCCTCACCCGGGAGAAATGTCGCGCCTTGCAGGAATTTCAACCGTGGCGGTTCAGGGCAATAGGCGGGCAGTGGCGGCGGATTTTGCCAAACGGCATGGCGTGTATCTGGTCTTGAAGGGAGCGGCCACGGTCATTGCCGCGCCGGATGGGCGGCTGGCCATAAACTCCACAGGCAACCCCGGCATGGCCGCCGGCGGCATGGGCGACGTGCTGACCGGCCTCATTGGTGGTCTGCTGGCGCAGGGTGTGCCCCCCTTCGAAGCCTCCTGCCTGGGGGTTTATGTGCATGGCCTTGCCGCGGACCGGATTGTCAGGGATGGGCGTCCTTTCGGCTTTCTGGCCAGTGAGTTGGCGGCGGAGATTCCGGCGGCTTTTCAGGAGCTTCTTGAATCTTGAGTCGCAATGTCGGGTGAAAGGGAGGTAGAATGGGTTTGTCGCGGTTTTTTTTATGCGTCTTTGTGTCGGTGCGTTAATTTTTCAGTTTTCACGATTTCAATAAACCCATGACGGGAGAGAGTACATGTTGATTGCCAAAGAGATCATGGCGAAAAAGGTTGTTTCGGTCAAGGAGGATCTGCCGGTGGAGAAACTGGCGGGTATTCTCTGGTCCCATCGTATCAACGGTGTGCCGGTGGTCGACGACGACGGGCAGCTGATCGGGGTGGTGACGGAAAGCGATCTGGTGGATCAGACCAAGCGGTTTCATATCCCCACCGCCATTACCATCCTGGATTCGGTCATCTTTCTGGACCGCGCCAAGAAGGTTGAAAAGGAAATTACCAAGATGACCGGCGCCACGGTGGGGGATATCTGCTCCCGTGCGCTGGTGACGATCGGGGAGGATACCCCGCTTGACGAGATCGCCACCATTATGTCCGAGCAAAAGGTCCATACCCTGCCGGTGCTCAGGAACGGGACTCTGGTAGGCGTGGTCGGCCAGGCGGATATCATCCGGACCCTGGCCAGGGGGTAATGGCGGCGGAGTTCTGTTTCAGGGTAATCGTTCTCTCGGGCTGCGTATTTGTCGCAAGCCTTGGTCGGTAAAGGTTTGGCAGTATCGCAGATGCGGTGCTGCTAAACTTTTATGCTTCAGGCGAGTCGGACCTGAACCACCCCGCGTATCGAGTTGCCGACGAAAAGCGCTTCTGCCTGCTCAATATCCCGGCGGGTCAGGATGACTTCCCGCACCGGCAGGGGGGAGTGCTCAAGCAGATATCTTCTGAAAACCCCGGGGAGAAGCCCGCATTCCATGGGGGGAGTGAGGATGGCGCCTTGCCGCTGGATAAAAATGTTGGTGATGCTGCCCTCTGTCACCTCTCCCTTGGTGTTTGCAAAAAGTACCTCGTAAAAACCGGCGGCCAGTGCCTGTTGCCGCTCGGTGTCGTACAGCTCCCGCAGGGTGGTTTTGTGGAAAAGCCAGGGTGAGCCTGGATCGGTGGCCTGGGACGAGAAGATAACCTTGGGCAATTCGGATTGGGTGGCCGGTTGCGTTGGCCAGGTGATGGCGGCCGGAGCTGGGCATGGGGTGGCGGTAAGCTCCATCTTGCCGGTTTTTGCCAAGCCTAACCGTACCCGCATGGGGGAAGCGGTAAACCCCACAGCCATTTTGTCCAGGCCGGTCAGGAGTTCTTCCCTGCTGAATGGAAACCGGAAGTAGGCGGCGGAAGCGGCCAGCCGCTCCAGATGTTCGCTGAGAAGCCAATAGCCCGAGCCCGCTTGCCAAAGGAGTGTTTCAATAAGATTGAAGGCGGGGGCCGGGTGGCTCAAGAAGCGCCCTTTGAGCAGGCATTCCCGCCATTCCTGCTCAGGGTCGGACTCATGGATGATTCCGGAGCCGATTCCCATCTCGCCCTTGCTGTCATTGAGCTCTATGGTGCGGATGGGCACATTGAAGGTCGCCTCGCCGGTGGGGGCGATAAAACCGATGGCCCCGGTATAGACGCCGCGCGGCCCGTTTTCCAGCTCGTGGATGATCTCCATGGTGCGTATTTTGGGGGCGCCGGTAACTGAGCCGCACGGGAACAGAGCCCGGAACAAGGATTCGATGTTTGTCGTGCGGGGCAGATGGCCGGTGATGGTGGAAGTCATCTGGTGCAGGGTTTCGAAGGTTTCGATGTCGAAAAGGGATTGGGTTGTCACCGTTCCCGGGGTGCAGATGCGGCCGAGGTCGTTGCGCAGTAAATCGACGATCATCACGTTTTCGCTGCGGTTTTTTTCATCGCTCTGTAAAAAACGGGCCAGTCGCGCGTCTTCGGCGGGGTAGGGGCCGCGCTGGATGGTGCCTTTCATGGGCCGAACCAGGCACTGCTCGCCGCTCCTTTTGAAAAAAAGCTCCGGGGAAAAAGAGAGAATGCGCTGGGAGCCGGAGCGGAGATAGGCGCCGAAGGAGACACTCTGGTTGCGGCGCAATGTCTGATACAGGCCTTCCGGCGAGCCCTCGAAGTCAAAGAGCAGTTTCAGGGTAAAATTGACCTGGTAGGTGTCGCCGCTTTCAATATATCCCTTGATTGCGGCAAGGGCTGCGGTGTAGTCTTTTTGCGTAAGGTTGGGGCGCAGGTTGGCGATGCGGTAGTCGGTGGAAGCAGGCGCTGGAGGCGGCACCGGCCAGGAGCCGCCGTGTAACTCGCCTGAGTCGTGCGCGAAGATCAGGGGCTGGCGGAATACGCCCAGTCGGGCCAGGGGTTTTTGGGGATCGGGGTGGATACGCTTTGCCAGGGACGGTTCAAGCAGATAGCCGAACTCATATCCCAGCCAGCCTGCCAGATACAGACCATCCGCCAGAAAATCTTCCGCCTGCCGGAAAAACCGGGCCGGGTCGTCATGGGCGTAACAGGCAAGATGCGCCACGGGGTTGTGAAAAAAATAGGAGTGAAATTCCTCCGCTGTGACCCTGCTGGTTTCGAGAAAAACGCAGTCCTCGGTGGCCGCCGCGGCCATGATCCGGGCTAAGGTCTCGTCTGTCAGTGGGCAAGGCATGCAGTTAATTTCGCGTAGTTTTTTCTGGTTCTGGGGGCAGGACAGGCAGCGGAAAATGTCCCTGTCGGGAATGTTACTCCTTTACCGACTCGCGGGAAGTTAAGCAAGGTAAAAAACGGGATGGGCCAGGGAATTGCGGCTTTATTTGTGATTTTTGGAGGGAGAGGCGCACTTCATCTTGCGGGAACAATAGGAATATTTTATAAAAACAGGTGTCGGTTATCGATCAACGTTTTCCGCTGTGTAAAAGAATTGCTCTTTGTTGAGCTTGGCAAGATAATTTCTATGGAGGGTTGTGTGTTATGCTGATTAGAGACTGGATGGCGAAAGACGTCCTGACGGTGGATGAGAATACTTCTCTGATGCGTGCCACCAGGATTCTGAAGGAGAACTGCATCCGTCGTCTGCCGGTGGTTTCCCACGGGAAACTGATCGGGATCGTGACGGATCGGGATGTGAAAGATGCCTCTCCTTCCAAGACAACATCCCTGGATATCCATGAGTTGTATTATCTGTTGTCGGAAATGAAGGTAAAGGACGTGATGACCTCCAATCCTCTTACCCTGAGTGAGAATGAGACCCTGGAAAAGGCCGCGCTGATCATGCTGGAAGACAAAATTTTCGGTCTGCCCGTGGTGGATGGGGTTGGGCATCTTGTCGGACTGCTGAGCGAAACCGATGTTCTGCGGGGGTTCATTCACAGCACGGGAATCAAGGATGGCGCCATTCAGTTTGTTTTCGATCTGCCGGATGCCGCCGGTTCCGTGACCAAGGTTACTGAGTGTTTTCGCAAATTCAATACCCGGATTATCAGTATTCTTACCTCCTTTGAGGATGCCCCGGAAGGAAAAAAACGGGTGGCTATTCGCGTGATGATTAATAATGCCGTTGAGGAAGAGGCGATGATCAAGGAGCTGCAGGAAACCTTTGTCGTGGTTTACCATGGCAAGGACGAGCTGAAAAATATGCCCCACAAGCGGGCTGTTTGATTTAGGAATCGTACGAATAAGTAAAAGAAAAACGGGCGTATTGTGAGCCGTGTTGCCGGGGATCCCGGCAACACGGCTTTTTTTATGGGATGGGGAGTTCGCTGGTCTCTGATGGTGGAGGGGCTTGGGGCCAGGGCGGTGTATCTTCCCGGAAAGCTTCCAGGGTGACACTGCCGCCGACTGCTGTTCCGGGCTTGCCGGTGGCGTTGTCCAAGGGGAGCATGATGATGCCCGGCGGGACAGGGAAGCCCCCGGTTCCAGGATACTTAGCTTTTGCCTGATTCATGAAATCCAGCCAGATCGGGGCTGCCGCCAATCCGCCTGTTTCCGCAGTTCCCAAAGAAATGTTTTGGTCGTGTCCTATCCAGACACAGGTGGTCAGTTCAGGGGTGTATCCCACAAACCAGGCATCAATGTTTTGATCGGTGGTGCCGGTCTTGCCTGCCGCCGGAGCGCCGAAGCTGCTGATGCCCTTGGCTGTGCCGTCGGTGATAACAGCTTCCATGATGCGGGTTATCTGGTAGGCAACCCGGGGATCGACGGCCTCGCTGAAGGCGGGGTGTTGTTCCTCCAGCACCTTGCCGGTGCGGTCCACAATTTTTTCGATGAAAAGAGCCTGGGGCATCCGCCCGCTGTTGGCGAAGGCCGCGTAAGCCCTGGTCAGTTCCAGGGGGGAGACACCGGAGGTTCCCAGGGCCAGGGAGAGATCCTTGACCAGGGGGGAGGTGATGCCCAGTCTCCTGGCCAGATCAATGGTGTTGGCAGCCCCAACCTGCTGGAGGATTTTGATGGTGGGGATATTCCGTGAGTGCACCAGCGCGTTTCTAAAGGAGGTGGGGCCTTCAAATTTGTTGTTGTAATTCTTGGGCTCCCAATACTGCATTGAGGTGGCGCCGCGGAACTGGATCGGTTCGTCGACAAGCATGGTTGCCGGGCTCATTCCCTTTTCAAGGCCGGCGGCGTAAATAAAGGGCTTGAAGGCGGAACCCGGCTGACGGCGGGCCTGGGTAGCACGGTTGAACTGACTTTTGCCGAAATCCGTGCCGCCGAGCATTGCCCGGACATATCCGGTTTTTACTTCCATGGTGATCAAGGCGGCCTGGGGCAAGGTGTCGGCGTGTTTGCTCTGGCGGATTGCCCATTTGGCGGTGCCGCGTTTTAAGGCCATGTTGGCGGCCTTTTGCATGTTCTGGTCAAGGGTGGTGTAGATGCGAAGTCCGCCGGTCAGGAGGGCTTCGGTGCCATACTTGCTTTGGACATAGGCCTTGACGTGTTCGATAAAATAATTGTTTTCCTCCGAGTCGTTCTTCTCCGGATTCCAGAGGAGGGTTTTTTCAAAGGCTTTTTGCGCGGCGGTCGGAGTGATATAGCCTTCTTCCGCCATGCGATTCAGGACGTAGAGCTGTCTGTTCTTGGCAAGCTTGAAGTTGCGAAACGGTGAATAGCGGCTCGGCGCTTGCGGCAGTCCTGCCAGAAGAGCGACTTCGGCAAGGTCCAGATCCTGAACGCGTTTGTCGAAGTAGATCTGGGCCGCGGCTTCAACCCCATAGGCGCTGCTGCCGAGATATATCTGATTAAGATAGATGTGGAGGATTTCCTCTTTGCTCAGTGCTTTGTCGATTCTGTAAGCGAGAATTGCTTCCTTGATTTTGCGGGTGTAGGTTTTTTCCGGGGTGAGCAGGAGCGCCCTGGCGACCTGCTGGGTTATGGTGCTGCCGCCTTGGCCCCGTTCACCGGAACGAATATTGTGGATAAGCGCCCGGATAATCGACCAGGCATCAACTCCGCTGTGTTGATAAAAACGGGAGTCTTCTGCGGCAACAAAGGCCTGGGGGAGTAATTCCGGCATCGACGAGAGCGGGACCAGGGTTCTGTTTTCCCGTGACACATAGGTGATGGGTTGTTTGGCCGAATCGTAGATGATGGAGGTCGTGGCCGGTTGATAGTGCTTCAGCGAGCCGATCGCCGGAATATCAAGGGAGATAAAGATGTAAAAAGCCCCGCCCAGACCGAGGGTCAGGGTGAGGCCAATGGTGAGCAGGAAAAGGCTGAGCTGAACATGGGTCCATGTTCTGATTGTGGGCTGGGTCTTGTTATGCACGGCAGACACTGAAAAATGGATTCGTTGAATGGAACGGCGCGGGATTATGTGGTTTCCGCTATCGTATTGTCAGCGAAAGATAATACAGGGTTAGCCCGGCCAGGTCACTACATTTCTTAAGGAAAGGGAGTCGGGCGGTAAGATGTGTTTAAAGATTGTTGGGGGGGTATCTTGCTTAGACTCAATGGCGGTGGTTTTATATGGCCAGGAAATTTGCTGCCCATGACAACGATTTTGTGTGTGCTGCGGAATAGATCCCGGCTCTTCATGAATATGAGGTAGAGGATGTGCGGGGGTTGGATATTGCTTGAGAACCAATCTTGATAGTTAGGAAATATGGGAAAGCGGAATAAAGCGAGAATGCTTGCGGGAAGGCGGGTAGGGTATGTTTTGCTCTGTGAGGAAGGAAGAATTGTCAAGATAGAAGAATATCATAATCGTAAGATTATGGGTGGATTTGGTATGGAAATGAGAAAATTATCTTGACATGCAGGGTTGTCAAATTACAATGCATCGAATTTGCATATTAGTAATTATCTTAAATGTTAATTGCTTAAGTAGCGTCTGAATTATCCGATTCTTGAAGGGTGGATGAGAGGCTCGGCATCCTTCTGAAATACATTGAGGAGACGTGAGAATGAAGATAGATGACTTTGAAAAACTCGAGAATGAGGGAGCTGAAAATCTTCCTTCCGAGGAGCGGCGCCGATTCCTTCGTTTTGGTTTGGCGGTAACCGGTGTTTTTGTCGGAGGATCTGTGCTTTCCCTGACTTCCGCACGTAATGCCGACAGCGCCATGGGGCCGGTGCCGGCTTCGGGAAGTTTTCCTTACAGCCCCCATTACACCATGGTTATCCGCCAGAATCGCTGCATTGATTGTGAGCGGTGCATGGAAGCATGCGTAAAGACCAACAATGTCCCTTCCTACGGTTATCGCACCACCATCCTTCAGCAGGAGCGTGAGATTGCCAAGGGCACGAAAGAGCGGGTATTCATGCCTGTGCTCTGTAATCATTGCAACCGTCCGCCCTGTGTTCGGGTCTGCCCCACCACTGCAACTTATAAGGATAAGAAAAACGGTATCGTCATGATGGATTACAAGCGCTGTATCGGCTGTAAGACCTGCATGGCAGCCTGTCCTTACAATGCCCGTTATTTTAAGGAAGAGAACCGGGCCGTTGACAAGTGCAACTTCTGTTTTGACACCCGTATCTCCAGAGGGGAGAGCAAGACGGCCTGTGCCGCAGCCTGTCCGGCTGGAGTCCGAATTTTCGGTGATCTCACCAATTACGACAGCGAGGCTTATAAACTGATCCACACGCCTGAAAAGGTTGTCTGGGTTCTTCGGCCTGAAACCGGCGCCATGCCGAACGTGTTTTACATGAATGATTAACCAAACAGCGAAGAGGGCCGTAATGAAACGCAACGATAAGAGCGTAAAGAATATGGTGGGCTTGGCGGCGGTTGTCGGCCTCCTTGTTTTTTCCAGCCTGTGTTTTGGCGAGGAAGCCTACGATGAAGATACCTATGGACCAAAGGCGCCCATTGTCTGGGAAAAACCAGTGAAAGGCGTGGTGTTCTCCCATAAAACCCACACCATGGATTCCGGTCTTTCCTGTGATAGCTGCCATGACAAGATTTTTGAAATGGCTGCCGGTACTGCCGAGCAGAATGCAGATTTTACCATGGCTTCCTTGTATAAGGGGAAATACTGCGGCGCCTGCCATGACGGGCAGATGGCTTTTGCCTCCAATACCCGTTGCGCATCCTGTCATGTTGGGGTCAAGGGATACAATCGCTTAACCGGAGTCGCGCCTCAGGGCAAGGCCGGTAAACATTAATGTCCCTCTGTGGGAAACTCCATCCGTCTTTCAGATTGCTAGAAGGCGGATGGAGTCAGCATGGGTAGCTTTTTTGAAAACAGAAAGCCTTTGCCGGGACAAAGCCTTTCTGTTTTTTTATGTTTTTTTCTTTTCCGGTTGTGTTGAAGATTCATGGGGTGTATCGGAGTCGGCCAAATAATTTGTTTTGTCCAATAACGGTGTGCACTCGCTCCAAGTCTTGGCCTATTGTCCGTGGTTTCTTGAATCCATTGCCGATAAGCGTACGTGCGGAAATGGAGGTGGCCCCGGGAAGTGTTTGGGAGTTTTCAGAAGAGGCGCAAACTCCTCGGTCGGTTGCGGGTCGGAAACAGGCGTTGCTCCAGAAAAAGCACAGCAATTGTTGCGAACAGGTTGAAATTACAAACGAAAAAAAGCATGCGAAAAATAACTCCCCGGCAGGGAGTGAATTATACATTAAATAGTTAAACCGTACGTAAAAATCCTAGGGAGGAAAAATCATGTTGGACACTTTCTCAATAGCTGAGCTGGCGGAGGAAAAGGTTGCTACCCCGACCGTGACCAAAGCCACGATTCTGTGCGCGGTCCTGGCCCTTGTGGGTGTCGGCGCCGGTCTGTATGCGCAGTTAGTTGGTCATGAGCATGCCTTTAACAACACCAGGGAGATGCCCTGGGGTATCCTGATTGCGAATTATGCCTATTTCGCCATTATCTCCACCGGGCTTTGTCTTCTCGCCGTCCTCAGCCATATCTTTGGGCACAACCGTTTGACTCCCCTGGCTAACCGGATGGTCTATCTCTCCATCGTAGTCATCTTCGGCGGTTTTACCATCATCGGTCTTGAGCTTGAAAATCCCCATCGCATGCTGCTTTACAATATGCTTTCCCCGAACCTTACCTCCAACATCTGGTGGATGGGAACCCTGTACAGCATGGCAGTGGGCTTTATGTTTGTTGAGTTTTATCTGATCCTGTGCAAGCAGTACTCCATGGCTGTGACCCTCGGCGTTCTTGGGGCTCTTGCAGAGCTGGCGGCAAATACCAACCTGGGTGCGGTGTTTGCGACTCTATCTTCCCGCCCTTTCTGGTACGGTTCTCAGTTGCCGATTTATTTTCTTGCTTCGGCCGTGATGACTGGTTCCGCCGCGATCATTTTGTTCAGCGGCTGGGCTTATAAAATGCGCGACGAGGAAATGAGTCAGTCCACCCGTGAAGGTATTCAGGGTGCCGGAAAGGTTATGTTCAGTACCCTCGTACTGCTTGTCATTGCCACGGTTTGGAAGTTTCTTGCTGCTTTTGCCGGTGGCACTGAGGAGGCTCGTCTTGCCGCCCTGAGTCTGATCCAGGGGCCGTTATCCGTGAATTTCTGGGTGTTCGAGACCGTGATCGGCATGCTTGCCCCACTTGTGCTCATGACCCTGTCCCGGATGAAGAGCACACAGGCCCTTTCCACTGCTGCCCTTATGGTTTTGGTCGGCGCGTATTTTCAGCGGTATGATATCGTTGTCGCCGGTCAGATCGTGCCGATCTACAATGGTTTTGATGAACTGCCGACCTATTTTTCTTATATCCCTTCATTGGCTGAGTTCCTGGTCGCTCTTGGCGGATTTGGTGTTGTCGGCGTCGGTTTTCTGCTCGGCGAGCGGTTTTTTGGCAAGGCCTTCCGGCATTCCGGGCATCATTGATCGCTGCCCCACGTGAGCCTGCCAAAGACAAATGGCCAACCCGCGGGTGGGTAATCCTGCCCGCGGGAAGCTCGAACCCGAGTACAAATAATGGTATCTGATAAAACGGCGATCTTCACCATCGGAATTGCAGCAAAAATGCTGGAAGTGCATCCGCGAACCCTGAGGATCTATGAAAGGGAAAATCTGCTCAAGCCTTTGCGGAAAGGGCAGTGGCGCTACTACACCATGGATGATATTAAGTGGATTCAATGTCTGCGGGATATGATCCATGAGCATGGTATCAGTATCGCGGCCATTAAGAAGTTGTTGCTGTATACCCCTTGCTGGAATATCGCCGATTGCTCCCCTGAAAAAAGAAAGCAGTGTACGGCCTTTATGTCCAGCGGACTTGTTCCGGGAAAAATCAGCGTTGAGTAAGGGGCCGTTGATGCTGTTGTCTGATTAATATTAGGTGATGTTGGTGGTCAGGGGATATCGACCAGTTATGGGAAAAAAGACGGGTTATTGATTTATTGGTTGCAGGATAATATGGATAAGCAAAAAAAAAGCTGCTCGAATGAGCAGCTTTTTTTTTGCTATGAAACAATCAACTTATTTATGGCAACCGTCACATTTTGTCGGGCCCTGATTCTTGGCTTTGTGGCAACCCTGACAGAGAGCGTGACCATTCTTCATGTTCCACTTTTTGTCAGCCGGGAAATCTGCGCTCTTGTGGCAGGCATCACATTCAGTTTTTGCCTGATGCTTGGCATGGGGAAATACAGCGGGTTTCTTGCCTGCTTCGGTTTTCAGGGTGATATCGGCGGGACCTTTGTCTGCGGCGAGAGCGTTGCCGGCAACAGCAAAACCGAAAACAAGTGCGAAGGCCGCGGAACAGATAATGCTTTTCTTCATTGTTCTTCTCCCTTAATACGGTTGGTTTAAAAATGGGTTTTTGAATCCCCGTTTACTTTCAAGTCTTGTTTTTAAACCCACTTGCCAAGCCTTGTCAAGCAGGAAGAATACCCTGGGCCGATGCTGCGTGTTGTGTTCCCAATGGTCGGTGAATCAGCGGCCACCGTAACTGTGCAGACCGGAAAGCAGATAATTGACCCCATAGTAGGTGAACATCACCGAGACAAAGCCGCCGATGGCCAGCCAGGCGATGCGGCGGCCTCCCCATCCCCTGGTGAATCGGGCATGGAGGGTTGCCGCGTAGATAAACCAGGTAATCAGCGACCAAGTTTCCTTCGGGTCCCAGCTCCAGTAGGTTCCCCAAGCAGAATTCGCCCAGACGGCGCCGCTGATGATCCCCGCGGAAAGCCAGAGGAATCCGAAGAGGATGGTCTTGTGAATGATATCGTCGATCGCCTTGAGGTCAGGGAGGGAGGCGATGAGAGGGCCAGCAGTCTTGTCCGTCCTTCGATCCTTGACCAGGTACATGACCCCCATGCCGCTGGCAACCGCAAAGGCGGCATAACCGATAAAGCAGGTGATAACATGGGCGATGAGCCAGTTGCTCTGCAAGGCCGGGATGAGCGGTTTGATATCCGGATTCTTGAGACCAGCCAAGATCATGGCCAGGGCAGCAAAGGGCATGGAAAACGCACCGAGTACACGGTTTTTGTAGCGTATTTCCATGAAGAGATAGACGATGGCGATGGACCAGGCAAAAAACACCAGGGATTCGTACATGTTGGAAAGGGGCGCGTAACCGATCCCCATCTGGTGCGATTCGTACCAGCGCAGACCGATACCGGCGGTGTTGATCAGGAACGCGAAGGCGGTAATCAGCGTGGCGAAGAGGCCAAGTTTTTTTGCCCTGAAGACAAAAATTGCAATGTAGAGAATTGCAGAGAGAAGATAGGCAAACGTTGTAATGCCCAGGAGTTGTGAACTGTTCATGGTTTATCCTTAAGCGTTATGAAACGTGGAGTCGTGTGTGAAACACTCGACAAGGGCGGCAAATTCTTTATCAAAGGCGATCTTGTTTTTGTTGGTCGCGCCGCAAACCACTATTCGGCAGCGGTCAGCAGCCTCTTCCCGAACAATATATACCCAAACTCTTCGGTGCGAAAGAAAGAAAGCAACGTAGAGGCCTATCAGCATGAGAGTGCACCCGGCATAGACGGTCCAGACGCCCGGGTCCTTTGCCACCTGGAGACCGGTGGCGTACACCTGGCTTGCCTGGAAATCATATGCGGCCGTCGGGCTGGAAATGGTCTGAGTTGCGTTGTTCTCCATCCAGAAGATGCTGGGTTCGCCCTGGCCATCGGAAAACCAGATCTTCAGCTTGCTGACATCTCCCATGCGGCTGCGGACTTCCTGGTTGATGATGCCGAAATCGATGTTGGTCTCTTCCCAGTGGATTTTCTGGCCGATGGGAATTTGGAAAAACTTTTTGGCGTTGGTGGCCTTGTTGGTGATGTTGATGTTGAATCCCTGCATGGGTTCGTAGCTGGACTGATAAAAGGTTATGCCTTTATAGTTCAGGGGATCGTTGACAATGATATTCTTGGTGAAAGGCGTTTCCTTGCCAGAGCCGTCTATAACTTTAAGTGTGGAGCGAAATTCTTTCGGGGTGTTTCCGTCCGCGTAAAAAGAAACATTAAAGTCCTCGCATTGCAAGGTAAAGCCCAGGGGGATGGGTTTGCCGGTGCCGGTTTCGTATACGGTGTCGGAAGATCTCCCCTCCGGGATCATGAGACCTGCCTTGAACCCGAACAAGGAGCCGATGATTGCTCCGGCAAAAATGATGAGGATACTCAAGTGAACGGCATAGACACCCAGGCGACTCCAGGCATTTTTTTGGGAAAACAGGAGCAAGCCGCTTGGCTTATTCCCCTGCCGGGTTTTCCATCCGTTTTTTGTCAGAAGAGCGGTGGCGAGTTCCGCAAGGGCTTGGGCGTCGCCGTGGGCGTGGAATACTTGACGGCTCGGCATTTTTTCCAGCCGTTCAGGCTCGGTGTCAAGGTTGTTCATCACCACCATCTGCCAAACGTTGGGCAACCGGTCGATGGTGCAGACGATGAGGTTGACGCTGAACAGTAAAAGCAGAGTGATAAACCACCATGAATTATACATGTCCGAGACATCGAGCAGTTGAAAAAACTGGGCGGTGCGCTGACCAAAGGAATTGATGTAGAATTCGGGCGGATTCTTTTGGGGGATAAGCGTGCCGATGATGGAGGTCGTGGCCAGGATCAGCAGGGAGAAAAGAGCAAGTCTGACGGAGGCGAAAAAACGCCACACCATGTTGTCTGATTTTTTCATGTTAGCCTTGTGAGCGAGGTTGTTTTTGAATTAAGGGATTGTGGAAAAGACAGATGGTACTGTCTTGGCGGCAAGGTAACCCCGTTGGGTAATTGTCTGTAATCTCTACTCTTGTTTGCCTTGGCCTGTCAATGAAAAATTCCCCCGTGAGCCGGGGATGCCGACCTGCAGGTGAGTTTTTGTGCTATGCCTTGTCTGTCGATGGGAAACGGGAAAGGCGGCAGCTGCTCCTGTTTGTAAAATGACACCGCTTCCCCATGTATGTTCCGGTTTTTTTTGCCGAGTTGTGTTTTTTTTGCGCTTGCACAAAAAATAGAACAAAATACTTGTCAAGTGCAGGGAGAAGGTGTATAAATTTTCCTCTTTAAATAGTGGCCGGGCCGGAAGGAAACAGGCTGTCGCTAGATAATGATTTCAAAATGCCCGCTGGCGCGGTTTTTTAAAGGAGTTTTGTCATGTCGAAAAAATGTGCGATTTGTGGAAAAGGACCTACCACCGGCAACAATGTCAGCCATGCGAACAACAAGAACAGAAGGCGTTGGCTGCCGAATCTTCAGCGGGTAAGAATGGCCACCTCCGGTGGTAACGGCATCCATGTCCGTGTTTGCACCCGTTGCATTCGTTCCGGATCCGTCGTAAAGCCTGCCTGAATTATTTTTTGAAATAGGTATTGCCCGCCCCGGCTTCTTTTAAAGATGTCGGGGCTTTTTTTGTGGGTAACGCCGGCATGGTTCGGGCAGTGTTTCCGGCGCTCCCTGCCGATCCTTCCGTTTCACCAAGCTTATTCTTCGCTAAAACTCCTCAGTTCCTTCTGGCCTCCAGAACGCCATCAACCTGCTGCACATGCTGCAGCAGGCGCAAGAGATGTTCTCTGCTGTTGATTTCAACGACTATGGAGATTTTGGCGATTCCGCCGGTCGAGGTTGTGGCTTCAAGGGTGAGAATGTTTGCGTCGTCATAGCTGATCGCATTGCTGAGCGAGGCCAGCAATCCTTTCTGGTCGCGGGCTATAACCAGGATTTGGGCCCGGTGGCTGGCCTTGATGTCCTCGGCCCAGTTGACGGCGATAAGGCGTTGCTGGTCCGAGGCGGTCAGGTTGGGGCAGGAGGCCTTGTGCACCGAAATGCCTCGGCCTGAAGTAATGAATCCCACTATCTCGTCTCCCGGCACCGGCATGCAGCAATGGCTGATCTTGGTGAGCACATTGTCCGCGCCGCTCACCACGATGACATTATCCCTGTCCCGCTTTTTCCCACCCTTGTGCGGGGTAGGCTCTTGGACAATATCCTCGGGTAAGGTTTCCCGGATTTCCTGGGGTTGCAACTCGTTGATGAGCGCTTGAACCGTCATCTTCCCCGAACCGACACGGCGCATGAGGTCATCGAGAGAGTTGCAGGCAATGGTCTTGAGGAGTTCCTTGAGATGACCGGTCTTGATCAGTTTTTTCAGACTGAAGTTGTGCCGTTTCAGCTCTCGCTCGCAGATCTCCCTGCCAACCAGCAAGTTCTTTTCCCGCTCTTCCTGATTGAGCCACTGGCGGATCCGGCTTTTGGCCCGTGCGGTTTTGACAAGGCCGAGCCAGGCGCGGTTTGGTTTCTGTTTGGGCGAGGTGATAATTTCGACCAGATCGCCGTTTTTGAGCTGGGTTTTGAGCTGGGTGATGAGTCCGTTGATCTTGGCGCCGGTGCAACGATTGCCTACTTCGGTGTGGATGCTGTAGGCAAAATCGATGGGGGTGCTTCCCTTGGGGAATTGTTTTACCTCGCCGGTGGGGGTCAGGACGAAAATTTCTTCTTCGTAGAGTTCGCCCTTGACCGCATCAAGAAATTCCCTGGGGTCTTCCAGTTCCTGAAGGGTATGCACCAGCTGTTTGAGCCATTTGAAAAGCTTGGCGTCCTTGGAGGTGATGGCCTTGCCTTCCTTGTAAGCCCAGTGGGCGGCAATGCCTTCCTTGGCGATCTGGTCCATTTCCTCCGTGCGGATCTGGACCTCCATGAATTCCCCGCGCAGGCCAACCACCGAAGTGTGCAGCGATTGATACATATTGCTTTTCGGGCTGCTGATGAAATCCTTGAAGCGTCCATCCACCGGCGGCCACAGCGAATGGATGGTGCCCAGCGCCTCGTAACACTCCTTGACCGAAGAGACGATGATCCGGAAGGCAACCTTGTCGTAGACCTTTTCAAAGGGGATATTCTGGGCCACGAGTTTTTTGTAGATGCTGTAGAGATGTTTGGGCCGACCGAGCACCCGAAACTGTTTGAGGCCATGCTCGGTCAGTTTCCGGTTGAGCAGGGCTTTTACCTCATCGACATAGGTTTCCCGATCAGCAAGGGAGGTTTGGATCTTGGCGGCGAGCTCCTCGTATTCCTCGGGGTGAAGGTATGAGAAAGAGAGGTCTTCCAGTTCGCGTTTGAGCCAGTCGATCCCCAGGCGGCTGGCCAGGGGGGCATAAAGGTCCATGGTTTCCTGGGCAAATTCCAGCTGTTTGTCGCGTCCGACATGCTGTAGGGACTGCATGTCGTGCAGCCGGTCGGCCAGCTTGACCAGTAAAACCCGGATATCGGAAGACATGGCCAGGAGCATCTTCCTGATATTCTCCGCCTGGTAGGCAAGACGGCTGTTGAACTGGACATCGGTGATTTTGGTGGCGCCCTTGACGATGTTGGTGACATCATCGCCAAAGGTCTCACGGAGTTTTTTTTCCGTCTCCTTGAGGTCGTCGGCTTTCTTGAGAACGCCGTGCAGGAGGCCGGCACAGAGGGTGGGGACATCGAGGCGCATGGTCGCGAGGATGTCCGTGACCATGAGGGCATGGTACAGATAGGCCCGGCCGGAAAGGCGATGCTTGCCCGTGTAAAAATCCTTGGCAAAGGCATGGGCCTTGGTGAGCAGGGACAGGTCTTCCTCGGGCATGTAGCCCTTGGCCCGGTCGACTATTGCTTCTATCGTAACCATGCGGTCGGCTGTGCTATGGTTGTTTGTTTGCACCCGGTCATTTTGGCGGGGCCAAAGCATCGCGGACCAGAGCGACGAGTTTAGGGCCGGCTTCGGCCAAGGGCAGACTCAGGGTGGTGCCGGTGGCCCGGTCTCTGATCTCCACAAGTCCTTTCTCGCTGAAGCTCTTGCCGACCATGACCCGGTAGGGGATGCCGAGGAGGTCCGCGTCCTTGAATTTGCTTCCCGGCCGTTCATCCCGGTCATCTAGGAGAACTTCGAGTCCGGCATGTTCCAAGTGGCGATGCAGCTCGTCGGATGCGGTGGTGATCGCTTCATCCTTGGGTGAGAGGTTCAGGAGGATGACCTGGAAGGGCGCGATGGGCACCGGAAAGATAATGCCGTCCTTGTCGTGGTTCTGCTCAATGGCCGCAGCCACGGTCCGGCTCACCCCGATGCCGTAGCAGCCCATGATGAAAGGCTGTTCCGTGCCCTGATTGTCGAGGAAGGTTGCCTTAAGCGCCTCGCTGTATTTGGTGCCCAGCTTGAAGATGTGCCCCACCTCGATGCCGCGGGTCAGCTCAAGGTTGCCGCCGCAGGCCGGGCAACGGTCTTCGCTGGTGACCTGGCGCAGATCGGCGATGGTTTGCGGGGTAAAGTCGCGGTTCAGGTTGGCATTGAGCAGATGAAAGTTCTTTTCGTTGCCGCCGATGGCGAAGTTGTGCATCCTGGTGAGTTCTTCGTCCGCCAGCACTGGGATTTTTAGGTCTATGGGCCCGAGGTAGCCGCTGGGCACGCCGGTGGCGTCGAAGATCTCTTTGTCGTCTGCCAAGCGCAGGTTGTCGGTGTTCACCCCCAAGGCGTTGGCAAGCTTGACCGTCTGCACCTCGTGGTCACCGCGGAGCAGAACCGCCACCGGCTTCTCCTCGGCCATGTAGACCAGGGTTTTGACCAGCTGTTTGGGGGAAATCTTCAGGAATTCCGTAACTGCGGCCACCTTTTTCTTGCCTGGGGTTTCGATTTTTTCCAGGACGAGCAGGGCCGGCGCGGCCGGAGCGTCCGGAGTCTGGCAACGGGCCTTTTCCATGTTGGCCGCGTATTCGCACCCCGTGCAGATCACGATGGTATCTTCGCCGGTGTCGGCCAGGACCATGAACTCATGGGAAAAGCTGCCGCCGATGGTGCCGGTGTCCGCTTCAACCGCGCGGAAAGCCAAGCCGCAACGGCTGAAGATCCGGTGGTAGGCGTCGTGCATCTTCCGGTAGGTCGTGTCCGCCCCATCCTCGGTGGCGTCAAAGCTGTAGCCATCCTTCATGATGAACTCCCGGCCGCGCATCAGGCCGAAGCGGGGGCGGATCTCGTCCCGAAACTTGGTCTGAATCTGGTACAGGTTCAGGGGAAGTTCCTTGTAGGAATGCACGTTGAACCGGATCAGGTCGGTGATTACCTCTTCATGGGTGGGTCCGAGGCAGCTTTCCCGGCCATGCCGGTCGGTAAAGCGCAGCAACTCGGGGCCATATTTTTCCCAGCGGCCCGATTCCTTCCAAAGATCGCCCGGCTGAACCATGGGCAGAAGCAGCTCCTGGGCTCCGGCCCGGTTCATCTCTTCGCGGACAATGCGTTCAACCTTGCGGATGGCGGCAAGGCCCAGGGGCAGGTAGGAATAAATTCCGGAGGAGAGTTTTCTGATAAAACCGGCGCGCAGGAGAAGCTGGTGGCTGACCACCTCGGCCTCGGATGGGGTTTCTTTCAGGGTGGGGATGAGAAGCTGGGAAAAAAGCATGGGGCACCTGGTAAGCAGTTATGGATTATGCGCGGTTTGGCGCGCTTCTTGGATCATCGCGTCGATTTCGGCCAGGAAAACAGCCAGAAGTTTGTCTTCGGCCACCTTCTTATACAGTTGGCCTTTCTTGAAAATAATGCCGACCCCGTGGCCGCCGGCCACCCCGATATCAGCCTCCTTGGCCTCGCCCGGTCCGTTGACCACGCAGCCCATGACCGCGATCTTCAAGGGGGTGTCGATGTTCTGGATATGGCGTTCCACCTGCTCGGCCAAGCCAAAGAGGTTTACCTGACAGCGACCGCAGGTGGGGCAGGAGATCAGCTCCGGCCCCCGCTCGCGGATGTGCAGACTGCGGAGCAGCTCAAAGCCGACCCGAATCTCCTCCACAGGATCGCGGGTGAGCGAAATGCGGAAGGTGTCGCCGATGCCTTCGTATAACAAAATTCCTAGGGCCACACTGGATTTGACAGTGCCGGCAATCAGGCCGCCCGCCTCGGTGACCCCGAGATGCAGGGGGTAGTTGCACTGGCCGGCGAGGCGGCGGTAGGATTCCACCGTGGTCATGGCGTCGGAGGACTTGAGGGATATTTTGATCTCGTGGAAATCAAGGGCCTCCAGCAGCCGCACATTGCGCAGGGCGCTCTCCACCAGTGCGTCCGGGGTGGGGTGCCCGTGTTTTTGCAGGATATCCTTTTCCACCGACCCGGAGTTGACCCCCACCCGGATGGATACTTGATGCTGTTTGGCCGCGGCCACTACCCGGGCCAGCTTGTCCGGGCCGCCTAGATTGCCGGGATTGATGCGGATGCCCTGGGCGCCGTGCTCCATGCTGGCCACGGCCAGCCGTGCATCAAAATGGATGTCGGCGATGAGTGGAATGGTGATCTGTTCTCGGATTTTGGTGATGGCAGCAGCCGCCTCCAGATCGAGCACCGCCACCCGGATGATCTCGCAGCCCGCTTCGGCGAGCCGGTGGATCTGGGCCACGGTGGCTTCCACATCCCTGGTGTCGGTATTGGTCATGGACTGCACGGCGATGGGAGCATCGCCGCCTACTGCTACGTTGCCCACCTGTATTTGGCGTGTTTTTTTACGGATTATCATGGTGCAAGAGTATACACTTTTGCTTCTCTTCCTGCATCCTTCTTTTGTCGGGCGGGCCAAGGTGGCACGGGATTTTTTTGCCACGAAAAACACGAAAAAAACCAAGGTTGCGTCAGTAGTGTTCGTTTTTTTCAACCTGCCTCACTGAATCAGAGAGGGAAAGCTGAAGATATTTGACAATAAAGCCGTTTCTGGCAAAATAATGGAGCAGGAGGGTGGGGGTAGGCAAGAAACAAGCTGAAAACTGGACAGATAAACAGGTATGCCCGACCGGAAGCGGCAAAAAAAACAAACCGTCTTCATTCTGCGAATCCGTCCGATGGAAGTGCGGTATTACCAAAACAACCAGAAATCTTATGCTGTCGAACTTGCCTGTAAATTAGGAGAAGCGCTTTCTATATCAATCAGCCTTGAAAAACGCAGTTTTGGTCAGGAGCTCAAAGAAACTGCCGGGAGGTATTTTAGAGGTGTGGTTGTCTCAATCCAGCGGACGATCATAGGTTCATGAAAATAATAATAAAGGAGAATCGAGATGGCGAATTTTGATCCGGCTTTCGAGATAATGATTCAAAACGAGGGTGGGTACCGATTAGTCAATGTTCATGGAGATCATGGCGGTCAAACATACGCCGGAATTGCGCGCAACTCGCACCCTAATTGGGCAGGTTGGCGTTACATTGATACTGGTGATATGCAACATCCTGAGTTGTCAACTCTGGTTCGCGATTTTTACAAAAGCCAATTCTGGGATAAAATAGCGGGGGAGAAAATCAACAGCCAAAAGGTCGCGGAAGCAATATTCGATTTTGGCGTAAACGCAGGCGTGACTACGGCAGCTAAATTGGTGCAAAGGGTGGTTGGGAGCGCTCAAGATGGCAGCATCGGCCCGATAACCATCGGCAAACTAAACAGTATGGAAGAATCTCAGTTTATTGCCAGATATGCGATCGCAAAAATTGCTCGTTATGCAGAGATCTGCAACAAAGATCGCAGTCAATCCAAGTTCTTGCTTGGCTGGATTAATCGGACAATAAAGGGACTGGCATGAGTTGATTTTCCCGCCCGGCGAGTCTCGGCGAGAAGCCCTTATACCCCCCGCTTCAGCCCCGGCCAGAGCAAGGTGTGGAGCTGGAGTTGGAGGCGGGCCGGGAGGGCGTCGGCCATGAGCCACTGGGCCAGCAGGGCGGGCTGGAGGCGGTTGGTCACCGGGGAGAGGATTACCTTCGCCTTTTCGGCCAGGCGGTGTTCCCCCATCATGGCCTTGGCCCAGTCGTAGTCGGCCCGGGAGCTGAGTACGAACTTGATCTCGTCATGGGGCATCAACAGATAGAGGTTGGCAAGGTTCATCTTCTCGGCCATGGTGCTGTCCGGGCATTTGAGATCGACAATCCGGATTACTTCTTTCGGCACCCGCTCGATGCCGAGGCTGCCGTTGGTTTCGAGCAGCACGGTGCGGCCCGCCGCGAGCAGTCCGTCCATGAGCGGGTAGACCTCTTCCTGGAGCAGGGGTTCGCCGCCGGTGATCTCGATGTGGTGAACGTTGGGGTATTGCGCCGCCTCGATCAGCAGGTCGCTTACCGTGGTTGGCGTGGCCGGTTCCTCGTAGGTGTACTTGGCGTCGCAGTAGGAGCAGCGCAGGTTGCAGCCGGAGAGGCGAAAAAAAAGGCAGGGGTAGCCCGCAAAGGAAGACTCCCCCTGGATGCTGTAGAAAACCTCGGAAAGTTGAAGGGTGGGCTTATCCCTCACGGTAGGTCACGCAGCAGTTCTCCGTTTCGCAGACCGTGACGCTGTAAGGCCGGTAGCGGTCGGTGGTCAGCGACCCCTTGAGGCTTTCGAAGATATAGGCGGCGATGTTTTCGGAAGAGGGGTTTTTGTCCTGGAAGGCCGGATGTTCGTTGAGATCCCGGTGGTCCAGATCCTCCATGATTACGTTTACCGCTTTTTTCAGGTTCTTGAAGTCGATCCCCATGCCCAGTTCGTCAAGCTCGGTGGCGCGAACCGTTACCTCCACCTGCCAGTTGTGGCCGTGGGGCCGTTCGCAGTTGCCGGGATAGTTGCGCAGATGATGGCCGGAGGAAAAATGGGTGCGGGTAAAGATGTCGTACATGTGAAAACCTCTTGAGGTATTGGAAAAGTTCTTTTGTAAAAGAAAGCGGACCGGGTACAATGTTCACTTGAAAGTTGGATGTTTTTTTACTATGTAATGATGGCGTCGCACGAAGGCGCCAGCTTCTGTGTTGCGCGGCATTATCTCATCATTGCGGGGTGGATGGGGTGCGCTTCCGGTGAAATTTATTTGCGCGTCTGTATCTGACGATTTTTGCCGAGCCATTCCCTAAGCTGACTTTAGGCAATGGCAAACTTTTTAAAACATATCTATTCCCCCTGGGGAAGTCAACCGGTTCATGACCACCGGGAGAATTTGCCGGCAGTTTTGGGCGGTTGCCCCGACTGGACGGGCAAGGAGACAGAACAATGGCTTTGATTGCGCCTTTTCGCGCCCTTCGATACAACTCGGCCAAGATCCAGCATCTGGAAGAGGTGGTTACCCCTCCCTATGACGTGATCGACATTGCTTCCCATTCAGCCTTTGCCGCTAAGAATCCTTACAATATGATCCATCTGGATCTGAGTAAGAATCTCGGGCCGGGTCAAATGTCCGAGACCCGCTATCAGCAGGCCAAGGAAACCTTTGCCAAGTGGCAGCAGGAAGAGGTGCTGGTTCGCGAGCAGGAGCCGACCATCTATCTCTATCATACCGAGTATGGGTTGCCTTCCGGCAAGCGGTTGACCCGCAAGGGGTTGCTTTGTCTGGTGCAACTGGCCGAGTTTGCCGAGGGCATCGTCAAACCCCACGAAAAGACCTTTTCCGGGGTAACCTCCGACCGGCTCAGCCTGTTGGACACCTGCCATGCCCAGTTCAGCCCGATCTTTTCACTTTACTCCGATGCCGAAGGGCGAATCATGACGCTTCTGGAAGGCGGTCGTTCCGCGGAGCCGCTTTGTAGCGCCACGGATAACGACGGTTGCATCCATACCATCTGGGCGGTGACCGACCCGGCGATTCTCTCCCAGGTCCGCGAGTTGTTTGTGGAAAGAGCTCTTTATATCGCCGACGGCCATCATCGTTATACCACGGCCCTCCAGTTCCGCGCCCTGATGCGGGAGCGGTTGGGCGAGGTGGCCTCGGACAGCCCTTACAATCATACGATGATGTACCTTTGCGGCATGGAGGACCCCGGTCTGTCCGTGCTGCCCACTCACCGTTTGGTGCGGATGCCCGAGGCTGTCGCTCTGGACGGTCTGGTGGCCAACCTGGGACACAGTTTCATCGTGGAGGAAGTCACCGGCGGCTCCCGTGAGACCCTGGTGACCGAGGTTCTGGCCCGTATGGCGGAAAACGCCGGCGCGACCACGATGTTCGGCCTGTATCATCCCCAGGAGGATCGCTGTCTGCTCCTGAGCCTGCGGGACGGGGTTATCGACGAAGCCCTCGGCTCCAAGCAGCCCGCGGCCCTGCGGGAGTTGGACGTGGTGGTGCTTTCCGATCTGATCCTCGATCGGCTGCTGCAGCTCGACCATGCCCGGTGTGAAAAAGATGGGCTGGTCGACTATTACAGCGATCCCGATACTGCTCTGGATATCGCGATCAAGGAGGGTGAGGCCAACTCCGACCGCAGCCCCCTTGTCTTTTTGATGAATCCGACTCTGGTTTCCCAGGTGCGGCGGGTGGCGGACGAGGGGCTGGTCATGCCCCACAAGTCCACCTATTTTTATCCGAAACTGCTCACCGGTCTGTTGCTCAATAAGATCGTGCCCCAAGAGAAAATCCCATCCTGAACATCCTTGATGGCCCTTGCCACGGAGCTCACCGAGGATAGCCTTTTTGCCGGCAAGCTGCGCTGTCTGCAGCCCCGGCAGGGCTATCGCTTTTCCGTGGATGCCGTTCTCCTTGCTCATTTCATCAGCCCGGAACACGATGCGCGGATTCTCGATCTTGGCGCCGGATGCGGGGTTGTCTCCCTGATCCTCTCCCACCGCTGGCCCGGCGTCAGCCTTGTCGCCCTTGAGGTCCAATCGCGTCTGGCCGGGATCATCCGCCGGAATGTTGCCATCAATGGACTTGAGAATCGGGTCACGGTTATCGAGGGCGATTGTCGTCGGATAGAAACACTGCTGCCCCTAGGCTCATGCGACTTGGTGGTGGCAAATCCTCCCTACTACCAGACCGGAAGCGGTCGTCATCATCCCGAAACCGAACGGACAAAGGCCAGGCACGAAATTTTGGGAGGGATCAGCGAGATGGCTCCGGCTGCGGCATGCGTCCTCAAATCAGGAGGGAGGGCGGCCTTTGTCTATCCGGCACTGCGAGCCGTAACCCTGCTCGGCGTCTTGCGGGAAAACGGACTTGAGCCGAAACGGCTCCGGATGGTGTACCCTTGGCCCGGTGCGCTGGCCGGGCTGGTGCTGGTGGAGGCGGTGAAGGACGGAGGGGAAGAGCTGGCAATTTTGCCGCCCTTTTATATCTGTCAGGAAAAGGATGGCGCGTACACGCCGGAGATGGCCGGCATGTACGCGGGGTGATTTCCTTCTGATCAGTTCGCTGCGCTCAACTCAGCCAGATTCGTCTTGGCAAACTCGATGTTCGGGTCCAGGTTGAGGGCCAGCTCGAAGTAGCGGCTCGCTTCATCGCTTTTGCCAAGTCTGCGGTAGTTGACCCCCAGGTTGGCATAATCAATGGCCGAGGCCGGGTTCAGTTCCACGGTCCGGCGGAAATGGCCGATGGCAGTCTGGTAGTCGGACAGCTTGAAATGGCAGAAACCAAGCAGGTTGTGGATGTCCGGCCGGTCTTCGTCATACGCCGCTCCTTTTTGCAGCGCGGTGATGGCCTTGGCGTATTCCCCCATGTCTTTCAGGCAGTCGCCCAGATGTGAATAGATATAGGGGATATCCTCTTCTTCAGGCCGCAGGGTAAGCGCCCTTTCCAGATGGGCGACTGCCGCGGCAAATTCACCTTGGGCCTGCATGTTCTTGCCGAGATAATATTCGAGAAAATAGGCGTCCGGCAGGTAGGTCTGCATCTTTTTCAGTTGAATGAGCTGGTCTTCCGGCGCAGGGATGCGCTCGGTCACGAGTTTCGCGGCAAACAAGCCCACGTTGTTGATCATGGAGCGTTCTCGGAAATGGCAGCCGGGGATGATGGTGTAGATGGTGGGGATCTGAAGTTTTTCGTGCATGGTGTTGACCACCAGCACTTCAAGGCCGAGGCGGGAGAGGGCCGCCAGGCAGCGGTCGATCTCCACCCGCATGTTGTTGTCGCTGAGCTGCGGCATGTCGTGGATGGAGATGGTCGTTTCCGTCTCGGTGAGGTAGCGTACCTCGTCCATGGACAGGGGCTTGGGCAACCCGCTGGCCACATAGTTGGCGTGGGTGTTGAAATCCCCGGCCAGCTGGGCCACCTCGGTAATCGCCCGGATCAACGCCTTCTCCGGGTCAGGGGTGGTGCCCGCCGTATAGACGATCTCGCTTGAGTCCGGGAAGGTGTTGCGGTCGATGGCCAGCGCGCCCACCGTGGGGATGCCGGTGTCCAGGGTGAAATCGTTGAGGTAGAGATCTATGCCGTTTTTGGCAAACTTGTCGATCAGCTCGCGGGCCACCGGGTCGGTGACGCTGTCCGGGTTAATGGCCGGGGTGGCGAGCTGCTTGTGATTGACCACGGAGCAGACATGCCGTTCCACCAGTTCGCTGATCCCCTGAAGGATTGCTTCTTCGTAGGTGTTGCCCGCCGACGGCCCGTTGAATTCGTTGATCGCGTAAAACCAGCTGAAGGGAACCAGCAGCACCTCGCCGCTGTTGAGGTTGGTGGCCCAGACCCATTGGATGGGAATATCTTCGATGAGACGTTCCAGGGTGGCGATGTCGGTCTGTTCGTCATGGACCGAGAGCAGGAGGCGGACCAGGGGCAGGAGCGGTTGTCCGGCTTTTTTGAGATTGGCGTAGGTGTCGGTGATGAAGTTATCTTCGTTCTTCTTGAAGCTGAAGAAGCTGAAGCGCTCGGCCAGTTCCATGCAGGCGCTGGCCTGGGACTGCTCCGGCGAGCTGCCCTTGCCCATCTGTTTCTTGTTGCCGATTACGGCCTTGGCATCCTTGCCGCAGACGCTGAAATAGACCGGAATATCCAGACGGCCGTTGTCGATGCGGCGCACTTCCTGGAGGATGTCCAGGTTCACCTCTTTAAGCCGTTCTTTGAAGCGGGTTACCGTCTCGACGGGGCTGCAGACCTTGTCCTGGTCAAGGGTGTAGTGTTTGAAGCAATCGGTGGGGCGAATGGGGGAATTGTTCATGGGGCACCTGTGAATTCTCCCGGTTTTCCAGGGAGGTTGCGGTTACTGATGGAATCAAATAAACGGGAAGTTATGGGTTCCGATTATTCCCGAGAGTCATGGTGTTGTCAAGAAAACTTATACCACAATGTGGTATGGTGCGATTAGAAAAAGAGGATCAGTATCCAGCAGATTCCGGCGTTGGCCAGAGTGAGGAACACGGCGGCGGAGCCCATGTCCTTGGCCCGTCCGGACAGGGGATGGTGTTCTCCTCCAAAACGGTCCACCACCGCTTCGATGGCGCTGTTGAGAATCTCGACGATCAGCACCAGCAAGAGCGAACCGAGAAGCAGGGATTTTTCGACCCCGGTCTTGCCGAGCAAGAGGGCAAAGGGCGCCAGAATGAGGCAGAGGCCAAGCTCTTGTTGAAAGGCCTTTTCGTGTTTCAGGGTGGCGGCGAGTCCTGCCATGGACCAGCCGAAGGCGTTGCGAAGGCGGGTAAGGCCCGCGCCGCTTTCTTTGCCCATGGGGCTCTCCTCGGGTAAAACTGTAACCTGCAATGGATGGCGGTCCGGCGGGGTTTTCTTGCAGGAAGCCACGAAAACTGTCACAATATAGCAGAGATATTGAAAAAGTCCATCTTTGGATTTTGGGGTTTTCGTGCATCCCGGTCTGCCGTTGCGATGCTGGTTGTGCAGGCGCGAGGCGATCGACCGACCGGCTGAATCCGTCGCGGTTGACATTACTGGTTTGGCGTATGCCGAAGCACAGACAAGGCTTTTTGCAAGAGGCTGAGAGGGAAGATAAAAATCAATACGGAGCAAGGTCATGGCTGATTTTGAAATTTTTAAGGAAGTGAAGGATTTTTACCGGATTATCCCGTTGCAGATGTTGCGGCGGACGCCGGGGGTGTTTTTCGACAACGTGCCCATGGCCTGTCTGCCCCGGATCGATGCCATCGATAGGGTGTTGCATGACAAGAGCGCGGTTTCCCCCGGCCCGGTGGGCGAGGTGGTCAGGCCCTGGTATATGCATCCCCATCAGGATGACAATCTCATTGTTCTCTATGGCACGCGGCAGGTGGATATCTATCTGAAGGCGCACGGCATGGAGAGCTTTACCGTCACCCCCAGTCAGATCCTCCAGGGAGGCAAGGTGCTGCTCGACGAACCCGCCATGCTGGTTTGGCCGCGGTATGTGTTCCACCGCATCCTCAGCGGGCCGGAAGGTTCCGCTTCGCTTAATTTTGCCGTGCATTACGAAGGGCTCGACATGCGGACCAATTTCAACATTTACGACCTGGATGTGTCGAACGGCGCCTACCGGGTGATCCGCGAGGGGTTCCGGGATCAGGGGAAATAGATCATCTCTAACACGAAAAAGGAGAAAAATAATGGCTGCACCAGCGGTGGATCAAGATCTCTGTGTCGGTTGCGGGGTGTGTGCGGAGTTGTGCCCGGCGGGATGATAAATCGTGGGTGATCGGTCCGGACCAGTGTCATGCCTGCGATTGTGAAGAGGCTGCGGCCTCATGCCCGGTCGGCGCCATTGAAATCAGATAGCGTCCGGTAGTTCGGCTTTCCAGCCTACTGCCTCAGGGATCAAGGCGTGATTTTGCGCACTTTTTTTTGTTGCTGGCACTGTGTGCAGCCACGGTTTAGCCCGGCATTATGAGGGGATGCTGGGCCAGCCGATATTTTCCCACCAGTTTTCTTTTCCCTTCCAGTACTGCAATGTCTGGATCGCCCCGTTGATCACCGAGTGCATGGGGTCTGGTGCAATTCGCACTTCAAGGTTGCTGCTTGCCGCGATCAGGCTGTCCATGCCGGTGATGCAGCTGCCGCCTCCGGTAAGGCAGATGCCGGACGCCAAAACCTCGCAGGAGATGTTTTCCGGAAGTTTTTTGATTCCAGTTTCGATCATCTTAAGAATTTTTTTCAGCACTGGGGCCATGGCATCGAGGATCTCCCGGTTGTGCACCGCGATGTTTACTTCCCGGCGGCGGATGATATCTATCCCTTGCACAGGGATATCCCTGTCGGTCAAATCATTGCCCTGATGCAAGGCTGCAAGTTCGTGGGTCAATCGTTCCGTCTCCGCAGGATTGGGACAGACCCTGTGTCTGGAGATGATCGCGGTGCGCACAGCTTTCTGTAAATCGCTGCAGGCCGTGCGCGTTGCGGTGGCGAAAACCAGCTGCCCGTCACGGATCACGGCCATGTCGGTAACGCCTTCGCCGATATCGATAAGCATCTGGGCAGAGGGCAGGGTCACATCGATACCCGCGCCGATTGCCGCAGCCCAGACCTCTGGGATGATGGCCACCTGGGATGCGCCTGCGTCAAGGACTGCCTTGCAGAGGAGTTCCCGCTCAAGCTCCGAGGTGTCGGTGGGGGCACAAGCCAGGGAGATTGGTTGCCGGAGACCGGTGCGTTCTTTTTTTAGCAGGGGTTTTAAGAGGCTGACGGCGTTGTGGATGTCGACAATTACCCCGCCGCGCAACGGGGAAGAGGTCAGGTGGTTGTTGAGGTAGGAGAAGTAATCATCCGGGGATTGAATTTCTTGGTTTTGGCGGACATGTCGGACCAGGGATGGCTCTTCGCGGAAATATTCTCCCCGACCGCCGTAAATCCTGGTGTTGGCCGTGCCGAGATCAATGGCGATGCTGGGTTGGGCAAGTATTTGTCGGAAGTATGGGAGCATGGCGTCGTGTCCTCAAAGATTGCTGGAGGAAAATAACACTATTAGCATACATATTTTTCAGGAAAATGGCAACTTGTTGTTTTCCCGTAGAATTTTGATTTTAATTTTGATTATGGGTGGTCGTCAAGCGGTTCATCGATACCTGGCAGTTCGATGGTCACATCCCGCAGGGCATGGCTCTGGCAGGAAAGCCGCCAGCCTTCCGCAATCAGCGCTTCCCCGAGGCGGGTTATTTCCGCGGGTCGGATCGGACTCAGGTGTGCCGCTCCTTCCAAAACCCGAAACCGGCACCGGCCGCAAATGGCTTTGCCGCCGCAGAGCGTTTGGATGGGGATATCCTGCATCAGGTAATTGTTAAGCAGGCTGAACGCCGGCCTGACCGTTACGGTGAGTGAGCGGTTTTTGATGAATATTCGGGGCTGGTTCGGCATGGCGGGGCTCCTTATTGCACGTTGACCGAGGCTTCCGGGTTAAAGGGGTTGGTGCGCACCGACAGGGAGTAGAGGTAGGGATAGTTGTGGCGGAGGTAGGCTGCGTAGGGCAGCCATTGCCGGACCAACGAGTTGTAGGCCCGGTTGAGGTCTCCGTTCAGATGGTTGTGGTCCGGGGGCGGGATGTTGAGCAGATCAGTTCGTGCGGAAAGTTCCTCGGTGAGGTGGAACACCGCCTGGAGATGCTCGGTGAAATTTTCCTGTTCCAGGGTGATGGGGTTTTCCAGCAAGGAAACCAGGGACTGGCGTTGCGAGGCAAGAAAATCGTGCAACCGCGTCAGATCAACCTTGGTCACATCAACCGTGAAAACGTGGGGGCGGATGCCTTTGTCGGCTTGCTTGAAATCGCGCTCCGTCCAGTGCTCCTTAATGGTGAGATGCTCCCTGAGCTGGGCCAGGCTTGGGTCCGCCTGAGCGCAGATGGCCAACAGTCTGGTGCCCACCTCGCTGAAATAGACCCCGATGATCAGGTGCATTTTTTTGTGGCGGGCTTGAAGTTCGTGCCGACTGAGCATGATCTCGGTGGCATAGGCGACCACACCTAAAAAAGCGCCGGTTCCAAGGAGGATCAGGGTAACGGTGAGCATCTTGCCTGTCTGGGTGACAGGGTGGATATCGCCATAGCCCACAGTGGCGATGGTGACGATGTTGAAATAAAAGGCATCGGCCAAGGAGAGATTTTCCGTATGCATGAAGGCAAAAGTGCCTGAGATCACGACCAGCACAAGGGCGGCCAGGAAGAAACGGAGGCGGAAGTGGAGATGGTTCATGGGGTGTCCTTTACTGGTTGGGATGGTGCGGTGCGCAGGGTGAAGACGGCAATCTCGCCGGGGCAGTTGAAGCGCAGCGGCGCACCGGAAGCCCCGACCCCCCGGCTGGTAAAGCCCTGCATGCCCTGGTATTGCCAGAATCCCCTGGCGGTGTAGCGGGGGGCGCGGCTGTTGGTGAAGAGGGGTGTGCCCGAGCCAAGGCAGATCTGGCCGCCGTGGGTATGGCCGCAGAAGTAGAGGTCGGCCCGGTGGTGGGCCGCTTCCTTATAAGCCTCCGGCGAGTGGGCGAGCAGAATGCTGAAGGCATCGGGAGGCACGGCGGCAAATGCCTTGTCCGCATCGTGGGTTTTGTAATAGTTGGGGTCGTCGATGCCGACCAGCCAGAGAATCCCGCCGTTTCGTTCGATCCGGGTCGCATCGTTGACCAGCATCAGCATTCCTGCTTCCTCAAAATCGGGTACCAGTTCGATGCAGTCGTGGTTGCCCAACACCCCGAAAATTCCGTGTTTGCTCCGGATATGCGGCAGCAGGCGGCGCAGCTCCCGGAGGCTCGGAGCGATGGGGCCATAGGTTTCCATGCGGATATCGCCGCCGATCAGGCAGAGGTCGAAGCTCCGCCGGCCGAGGCGGGAGAGAACCTGATCGGCAAGTCCCGGCAATCCGTCCAAGTGCAGGTCGGTGAGCAGCAGGATGGTAAAGTTCTCAAAAGGTTTGGGCAGGGTGGGGCAGATGATCTCGTGTTCGGTCAGTTCATGTTTGAGGGCGTTGGCCATGCCCTGCTGGTAGCGGCCCAGAAATCGGAAAACGCTGCTAACCAACACCCGGTTGTAAATGAGGGAGGAAAGGTTGAACAGGACATGCCAGCGGGCCAGGGGCTGGTGGCAGGCGCGCCATTCGCGCAGCCGCACAGTGGAGCGGACAAAGCGCGGATAGTTTTCCATGGGAGGCCGAAAGAGAACATATTTCCAGAATCGGGCTCCGGCATGGGCCACCGGCACAAAGATGACGAGGGCCAGGAGCGTCGACCAGAGAGGGGCCTGCATCCGCTCGCCCAGATAGAGGGTCGGCAGCAGCGCCTCGAAAATCTGGTCCAGCCCGAAGACGGATTCGCCGCTGGCAAGACCCAGTCGCCGTTTGATAAAACTCGAAAGCAGATCGCCTGCCATGAGCAGGGTTGCGGCAAAAGTCGCGGTCTGCCAGGATACGTCCAACAGGGGAAAGGCCAAGGCGCCCCCGATGAGGCTGGCTATGATGCCCCGGATGGTTTTGTGGGGGCCGAACAGCGGCTTGTGGTCAAACCAGGTGCAGCCGTGGTCCAAGGGACGGGCGAAACGGTCGCCCAGCACCAGGCTGGTCAGGGGAGGCAGCAGGTTGCCCCAGAAGAGAAAGCAAAGGATTTTGATCGCGGCGATCATCTTTCGATGGGTCCGTAACAGCAGCACTTACCCAGGTTCAGGTCGAAGGGCTGTTGTCCTGCTATATTGATATCCCACTTATGCCGAGCCTGTCGAAGCACCTGTCGGGAGCAGATTATTAATTGTTGCGAGACGGTCATCGGTGTCCTGGGGGTCAGCGCAGGGGCGGGTTGAAATAGCCGTAGCGAAGTCTGGGGAAGCGTTGTTTCAACTGACGCAGCCAGACGCGGATGCCGATGGGCGGGCCGGCCTCCTTAAATTGGAGGGTGTCGAAATACCAGTCCGGGTCCATGTTGAGGTTTCGCAACTGGAGAAAATCCGGGCTGTATTCACTGATCAGCTCGCAGAGGGCGGCAAATTCCCCCGGGTCGTCGGTGAAGCCGGGCAGGATGAAATAGTTGAGCGAGACAAAGCGGCCATGCTGTTTCATGACCTTGATCGACTGTTTGACCGAATCAAAGGTGAAATTTTTTGGCCGGTAATAGCGTTGGTGGTAAACGCGTTGCGCGCTGTTCATGCTGACTCGCAGGCTGTCCAGTCCGGCATGGGCCAGGCGGGCCACGGCCTCGGGCAGGGAGGCGTTGCTGTTGAGGTTGATGGTGCCCTGGTCGGTCTGCTTGCGGATCAGGAGGATGGCCTGTTCGATGGTGTCGGCTTGGAGCAGGGGTTCGCCCTCGCAGCCCTGGCCAAAGCTTGCCACCCCGCCCTTGACCGCCTTGAGATGGGGTACGGCGATTTCGGCAATCTCCTTGGGGGTTGGGACAAAATTGATTCGATCCTGGGTGGAGGGGCAGCAGCCCGAGGGCTGGAGTGATATACAGCCGACGCATTGGGCGTTACAGACCGGCGAGGTGGGCAGCGGTGCCTCGAATTTGCGCAGGAAGTAGTTGATCGCCGCCGGACAACGGTAAGTGAGGCAGCATTTGCCCAGGTGCTGGATGAGTCGGTTCAGTTCGTGTTTCCTGAGCCATTGTTCGGTGCGGTGGACAAGTTTTTCCGGATGGAAGCGGTTCATCTCCTGGCGTTGGTCCGGATCGCTTCGGAAGGCGCTGACCCAGAATTGTCCGTCGAGCCAGCCTACGGCGGTGTATGCAAATAGAGGCAGATGGGGCAGGTCGGCGCTAGGTTTTTCAAAGGCGGCCCAGTGGATGGCGGTGTGGGCCGGGGACATGAAGGCCGCCACCGCCTGGAGCCCGGCGTCCGGGTCCAGTGGGTTTTCCGCAACCAGGAGCGGCTCGCCGGTTTCAGGATCAATCCCTACCGGGGTGCGGCCCGGCAGCACGAAGATGTCGCTGCCCTCGGGCAGGGGGATAAGGTCTTCGAGGTTCGGCCGGAAAAAATGGCTGCCGCTGCGACCAGCCATGTCAAGCTCGGGATAATCCGTGATCTCGCCTGCGGCGTTGGCAAAAACCAGGCTGGGGATTCTGTCGGGGTGTCGGGGGGAGCTGCTCATCGCGGAGATTCCACCTGGCAGGGGAGAATCCCCTTAGTTTTACGGACAAGAATATTGGTCTCAATCGCGGTCACGGTTAGTCTCCTTGGTGCCTTGGCGGATGGCCGCAGCCATGTCGCCTCCCTGTGATTTTTGGCAGGGCGCTGGTTATACAATGAGCGGAGCGGCTTGGGGATGATGGGTTGCCCCTTGCCGGAGAAACGTGCTCGGCCTGGAGATCCTCCTGTTTTCAGGCAGGGGGACAGTAAAAAAAGGTAAGATTGTAGTATGGTAAAAGAGGGGGATTGTCAACACGTGTGTGTGGTTTTGAGTCCGAAATTCGTGAGGGGTAAGGGGCTGTGAGGGGCTCTATCGAGGGGCTTGCCCTTTTGCCGTTTCGAGGTACAGTTTCTGCGCCAGTTCCTGGTGGTTCTTGGTTTCCTGGGCGAGAAATTTCATGACTCGGCTCGCCTTTTCAGTCATGCCTTCAAAAAGGGAGAAAACATTTTTCTCGATCAGGGAACGCTCCAGGTCAATGGTGCAGATCAAGGCCTGGCGGGTGTCAAATCCATCCGCCTCCGCCCGTTCGATCTTTTCCTCAAGTCCTTGCACAAAGGTTTCCAGGGTATAGGTTTTGATGCGGCCTTCGTTGAAGAGCATAACCTTTTTTTCCGTTGCCTCCCGGAGCTGTTCGAGCCAGCCGGCGTGTTTTTCTTCATCCCGGGCCAGTTTGTTCCAAAAGTCCGCATGTTCAGGAAACTTTCGGGAAAAAATTTGGTAGAGCCTGGCCAGCAAGGTTTCTTGTCTGAGCATAAGGGCGATGATCTTTTCCTGGTATGGCTTGAGCACGGGCTCTGTGGTCATGATTCCCTCTGTTCTGGCAGTTAGTGTCGGTTCAGCAGATCTGGTCGATGCCGACATTGTCGAGACCTTCGAGCAGCTCGATCAATCGATAGATGTGGGTCGGGTTGGTTACCAGGCTGCCGTGCTGCGGGGCGATCAGGGCAATATCCAGGGTCTTGATAGTGCGCATGGCATTGGCCAGGGCTTTGCTGCTGGGCATAACATACCGGTGAAAGGCGATAATGTCCGCCATGGCGCAATAGGATCTTCCATGTGGGCAATGGGTAAAATCGCGGCAGTCGAAACATTTGTCGGTGAGTTCCAGATGGAGATCCCATTTGGTGGAGAAGCTTCCGAAAAGATCGCTGGTGAAAAGGGTTTTCGTCTGTTCGTCGTAGGTTACGAAGCTGCCGGTACTATGGCAGTATGGGGTTTCGAGAAAACGCAGCCTCCGGTCGCCAAGCACAAGCGTGTTGTCGTTTTTCTTGATTGAGGCGATATGGTGGTGGTGTTCCGGTCCGGTGTAATAGCGAATGAAAATGTTGTTGGCCGGATGGGAAAGAACGCTCAGCGCGGGATTTTCGCAGGCATCAATGAAATGGGGGATGGAGCCGCAGAGGTCCGGATCGTAGTGCTGGTAGAGCAGATGGCTGATTGATTTTGGGTCCAGGCCGGTCTGGAGGATCTTGGTCATCACCACCGCAAAGTCCGGACGACTGCCACCGTCGATCAGCACGGCCTGCTTGTTTGCGCAAATGAGATACGGGTTGCAGTGCAGGTTGCTCTCCTGGTCGAAAAAACCAACCCAGAATATTCCCTCGGCGATCTTGATCGGCCGGTCATACTGGCGTGCTTGCTGCATGTCCCGTGTCCTTTTTCTGTTCCTGCTGCTCTTGCACGACGAAGTATGCCTTCATCCTGCCCTTGTTTTTAAGGGGAACCTCGCCCCGGTCTTCGCAGACAAAACCGGCGGGCAGTCGGAGCCTGGTTTCCTCGGAGATATTGACTCGTCCCGCTTCTCCTGCCGATTCAAACCGTGAGGCGATGTTGACCGTGTCGCCGAACACATCGAACTGCATGCGGTCCTGACCCACCACGCCGGCAGTGACCGTGCCGCTGTGGATGCCGAGCCGGCACTGAAAATAGCGTTCCTGCTCCAAGCCGAAGCGCTCCAGGTTGAAATCGGCCAGGGCGGTCACCAGCTTCATGGCGGCGCTGACCGCTTGCTGTGCATGTTCCCGGGATGCCAGGGGGGCGCCGAAAACGGCCATGTAGGAGTCGCCGATGGTCTTGATCTTGGTCCCCTGGTAATCCTGCACTATCCGGTCAAACAACCGGAAGATCGCATCGATGATTTCGACCAGCTCTCCCGAGGACAACCGTTCCGCCAGCCGGGTAAAGCCGACGACATCGCTGAAAAGAATGGTGCAGTCATAGCTGCGGGGCGCGAAGGTGCCCAGGTATTTGATCTCTTCGGCCACAACCGCAGGCAGGGTATTCTTCAGCAACTCATCGACTCGCTGCTCCAGGGCCACGAATTTCTTCACCATGGAGGAGAGCAGCTCCTGATGGATGCCTTGATCCTTGAGGCGGGAGATATTTTCCAGGTGGGTGCGCAACAACCCCCAGTGGTCCGATTCGCTTTCGGCGGTCAGAGAAAAAAGTCGCGAGTGAATCATGTTCATCCTGTAGCGCTTTGTTTGGAAAGGATGTTCGGCAAGGACCGAGAACGTCCAACCCAAAAAGGTAGATTCATGTTGGCAGAGAGGGGAGGGGATGTCCAGAAAATTTTTTGTTTTTCGCAGGAGGCCAACCCGTTATTCATGCAGATTCCCAAAGGTCGGCAGCATATAATTTTCCTGACGGACATGGGGTTGTTCAGCGAACACGAGGGGAACCTTGGCGTGGACATTCTTTCCTGTGGACAGACACGCAGTTATCGAACGATAATCAGGACAAAAAGCTATTGAGTTTCTGTGATAATTGTGTATTTTGTCCCTCTTGATTTCGGCAACAATTTCCTAGGAGGATATCAGATGCAGCAGACAGCGGAAGCAAAGGCCTGGAGTATCGACAAGGCCAGGGAGCTGTATGGTATTGCCCGGTGGGGATTGCGCTATTTTGATATCAATCCCAAGGGGCAGGTGACTGTTTCCCCGCTCAAGGAGCAGGGCGGCACCGTCGCCATCGTCGACGTGATCAGGGAAGCGGTGGATCAGGGTCTTCATTTCCCCATGCTCATCCGCTTTCACGACCTGTTGCGCAACCGGGTGGAGCGGATCAACAAGGCATTCAACGACGCCATCGTCGAGCTGGAATACAAATCCATCTATCGCGGCGTTTATCCCATCAAGGTCAACCAGCTGCGGGAGGTGGTCGAGGAGATCATCGACGCGGGCAAACCCTTTCATCACGGCCTTGAGGTCGGTTCAAAGCCGGAGCTCTACGCGGCGTTGGCTTTTCACGAAGATCGGGAAAGTCTGATCATCTGCAACGGCTACAAGGATTCCCAGTACATCAAGACCGCGCTCCTGGGCCGCAAGCTGGGCAAGAAGATCGTCCTGGTGGTGGAGAAGGTCGAGGAAGTTGCCAATATCATCCGCTATGCCAAGGAATTGAAGGTGGAGCCGATGGTCGGCCTCAGGGTCCGGTTGATGAGCGGCGGCAAGGGCAAGTGGGAAAAATCCACCGGCGAGGACGCCAAGTTCGGCCTTTCCACCCAGGAGATTCTTCAGGTTTCCGATCTGCTCAAGGAGGCCGGTCTGGCCGATTGCCTCAAGCTCGTTCATTTTCACAGCGGCTCCCAGATCCCGGATATCCTCACCATCAAGAAGGCGGTGCGGGAAGGGGCCATGTTTTATGCCAAGATCAGGCAGATCGGGCATGCCTTGGAGTATATCGATGTCGGCGGCGGCTTGGGCGTGGATTACGACGGCAGCCGCACCACCTTTCATTCGTCCATCAACTATTCCCTGAATGAGTACGCTCGCGACATCGTCTATAATATCATGGATGTCTGCGATTCCCAGGGGGTCGAACATCCGGTGATCGTCAGCGAGTCGGGCCGGGCCGTGGTGGCGCATCATTCCGTGCTGGTGGTGGAGACCTTCGGCGACATCAAGAAGATGGAGCATGCCCGGCAGCCTGCCAAGCCGGAGATCAGTCATAAACTAGCGAATGAGGCCTGGTACAACTACACCCACGTCAACCCCAGCAACCCGTTGGAGGCTTACCACGACGCCCTGCACAACAAGGAGGAGACCCAGGTTCATTTCGAGCTGGGGCTTATCGGTCTGGAGGTGAAGGCTGAGGTGGAGAAGCTGTTCTGGCTCACCGGCGCCAGGGTGCTTGAGCATTTCAAGGATGCCGAGTACAAGCCCGACGATATTGTCGAGCTGGAGAGCAAGTTCTCCGATCAGTATCTCTGTAATTTCAGCGTGTTTCAGTCCCTGCTCGATCACTGGGGCTACGGGCAGCTCTTCCCGATCATGCCCCTGCACCGGCTGAACGAGGAGCCCCAGCGCAGGGGAACCTTGGCCGACATCACCTGCGATTCGGACGGGAAGGTATCAAAATTCATCAACCTGTATGAAGAAGGGGTGGACACCCTGCCGCTCCATGATCTCAACGGCAAGCCTTATTATCTTGGGATCTTTCTGACCGGCGCCTACCAGGATATCATGGGGGATCTGCACAATCTCTTCGGCCGGGTGAACGAGGCCCATGTCTTCCTGGATGAGGATGAAGATTCCGGGTACTACATCGAGGAGACCATCGAGGGCACCACCATGGAAAAGGTGCTGGCCCTGGTTCAGTACACCGGCACCGATCTGAAGCGGAAGATGAAGAGTCAGGTGGACAGCGCCATCAAGGAAGACAGGCTCCGGCCCAATGAAGCCATGCGGCTTTTGGGCGAGTACGAGAAGGGGCTGAAGGGCTATACCTATCTGGATCTTAAAAAGGTCCGAAAGAAGGGATAAGGTTAAAGGTTAAAGGCGAAAGGAGACAGGACAGGTCAGGGATGGGAGCAAGGGCGGTTTTTGGCTTTAACCTTTAACCTTTAACCTTTCACCTTGCGCCTTGATCCTGTTCTTAATCCTGGGGGCGGAGAACCTTGAGTACGGATTCAACGACCTGGTAGATCTCAAGGTCATCGCCATACACGTCCTGCACCTTATCGTTCTCCACGAGATCCTCGCAGATGTACTGGGTCACATAGAGGCTGAGGAAATTGGGGTCGGCCACCAGCTGTCTCAGCGGGGCGATCTTGTACAGCATGTCAAATTCTTCCATGCCGGAAAGCTTTTCAAACAGCTCGTTGAAGATCTTCCGGATCGCAGTCTCGTCAGTGATTTCGAGGATCTTTTTGTCCAGAAGGCGCTGCACCATCTTGGTTGCCAGTTCATCGGCGTTCTTGTAAAGCAACTGCATCATATAGCGACGCTCTCGCTCGCGTTTGCGGTCGATTGCGCCACCTGCCGTGTCGTTGTGAGGTCTGCTGTGACTGCCCATTTCTCTTTTCTCCCGCACTTGAGTCGAATGTTATTGAGATGAATTTGTAGTTAAATAACGGAATTTTCTATAAAGGGAAAGTGTAAAGATAAGAGAATTCTTGCATTCGGGTAAAAATGTTTTATGAAACAGCGGGAAGGGGATGAGCTAGGCCCCGTATCCGACGCTGATTACTTCTCTGATATTGAGGTGGGAAATGACAAATACTATTGCCGCAACACGTTTGACCATCCTGTTGCCTGCGGGCCGTCTGCCCTTGGCAATCATGGAAAAGGCCAATGAGCTGGCCCGGAAATACCAGCTGGAAATCTACCTGAGCACGCTTCAGAATCTACGGCTCATGGGGATCCGGGAGGAAGACCTGCCCACGATCCGTGCGGAGCTGGCCGCGCTGGGCGCTCAATTCAAGGGGCCGGGCAAGTTCCCGGTTCCCCGGGTCTGTATAGGTGTCCGGGATTGCTCCATGGGCATCGGCGACCCGGAGCGGATTTCCGCCCTCATCCTCGAGCGTTTCAAGGACCGGGAAAAGACCAAGCAGAAGTTTAAGATCGCCATCTCCGGTTGTACCCTGAGTTGTTCGGGGGTACTGACCACGGACATCGGCATCATGACCACCCGCAAGGGTTTCGATCTCTATGTCGGCGGCAAGGGCGGCACCAGCCCCAAGGTCGGTCGCAGGATTCTTCGGGATCTGGATGAGCAGGGGGTGGTGGCTGCGGTGGCGGAGCTGGTGGATTTCCATGACGCCCATACCGAGACCAAACAGCGCATGGCAAAGCTGCTTGATCATCCGGATTTCCCGTACAAAGAGGCGGTGTAGGCTGCGCTGCGCGAATTTCCGGGAAGATGTAGATATTTTTTCTGGCGTTTTCTCTTTCGTCTTTTGCTTGCCTAAAAGAAGAAACCAGAAAAAGGCTCCCGGCCACTTGTCCCGCCGATGGCGGGATACCCGGAGTTTATGCCCCCTAGGGGTACTCCTCGATGCTGCCGCTGCTCGGCGGGGTGACAACGGGATTTTGCGTGCATAAGGGCACAAAGGCCATGACTGAGTTGGTTTCTTGGCTAAAATTTTTTTAAGCGGCTCAAAAGGGGCGTTGACCCGGCATGACTGATATTCCGATGGTGCAGCCCGAAATTCTCTTTGCCGTTGGCGTACTTTTCTTCGCCTATTTCATCCGCGGCATCGCGGGTTTTGGCTCGGCGTTGATTTCCGTGCCCCTGCTGGCCATTTTTTTCCCTGTTTCCCAGGTGGTTCCCCTTGTTGGTCTGCTGGATTGGCTGGCCTCGGTCAGCCAGGGGTTGCCCAACCGGCGGCTTATCCGCTGGTCCGATCTGTTGCCGCTTTTGCCTTTTACCGTGCTGGGAGTTTCCGCCGGCCTCTATCTGCATACGGTTCTGGCGCCGACCAGTCTGCTCCTCGCCCTCTCCATTTTCATCCTGCTCTACGCGGTCTATGCCTTGTTGCCCTTTCCGCCCCTGCACGGCGGGCGGTGGCTGGCCGGACCCGCCGGTTTTCTGGGGGGCACAGTGGGTGCTCTTTTCGGCACCGGGGGGCCGTTTTATGTGATCTATCTGACACTGCGGCAGCTGGATAAAACGGAATTCCGCACCACCATCGCCACGGTTTTTGTGATCGACGGTCTTTGCCGGATCGTGGGGTTCTCCCTGAACGGGTTTTATACCCTGCGCATCTTGGCAGTCGGCGCGGGGATTGTGCCCATTGCTGCCTTTGCCCTCTGGCTTGGCGGCCGGGTGCATCTGCGAATCAGCCATGTGGCTTTTGTCCGATTGGTAAGCATCATTCTGCTGGGCAGCGGGATTGCCTTGATGCTCAAGGCTGTTGCCGGCTAATCGCTCTGCCGGCTATTCATAAAGGGAGTAAATCATGAAGCCCCTCATGCAATTGAAAAAATATTCCGCTGAACTGGTAGACCTGCACCATACCCTGGCCCTCATGCAGTGGGATCAGGAAGTGCGGATGCCCCGCCGGGCTTCGGAAGGGCGGGCCGGGCAGTTTGCCACCCTGAGCGGTTTGGTGCATCGCCGGGAGGTGGCCCCGGAGCTTGGCGCTCTGCTGGCGGAAGCCGAGAGGCAAAAAGAGGGACTGTCCGTGGAGGATAGCGCTCTGTTGCGGGTCATGCGCCGGAGCTATGAGCAGAATGTCCGGCTGCCCGAGGATTTTGTCGCCGAGTTTTCTCGCCTTACCTCCCAGGCTCAGATGAGCTGGCTTGAGGCCAGGGAACAGTCCGAGTTCGCCATTTTTCAGCCCCTGCTGGAAAGGTTGGTGGTAATGGCCCGGCAACAGGCCGAATACCTGGGGTATACAGATCATCCCTATGACGCACTTCTGGACCTCCATGAGGAAGGGCTCTCAACTGATCAGGTGGCGGGGATGTTCGCCGAACTGCAAGCGCCCCTGGTTGCCTTGGTTAAAAAGTTTTCCGGACGCCTGGCCCCCTTGTCGTTTACCGCGCCATTTTCCCTGACCGGGCAGGAGCAGTTTGCCGAACATCTTCTGGTGGCCATGGGCTTTGATTTTTCCCGGGGCTGTCTGGCACGTTCGGCCCACCCTTTTTCCAGCACCCTGGGGCACCATGACCGACGCATCACCAATCGTTATGCCCCCAAGAGCCTGGACTTTATCTTCGGGGCGTTGCACGAGGGTGGCCACGCCCTCTACGAGCAGGGCATTGACGAGCGATTAGCCCACAGCCATCTTGATGACGGGGTTTCCTTGGGCATCCACGAGTCGCAATCCCGGTTCTGGGAGAATGTCGTGGGGAGGGGTCGACCATTCTGGCAGAGGTTTTTTCCGGAGTTGCAACAGGCCTTTCCGGCCCAGTTTGCGCAAACAGGGCTCGATGATTTTGTCCGGGGCATAAACGCGGTTACCCCGGGGTTGATCCGAGTTGACGCCGATGAGGTGACTTACAATCTCCATGTTCTGATCCGTTTTGAGATTGAAAAGGGTCTGATTGAGGGGAGCATGGAGGTCGCCGATCTGCCTCGGGTTTGGCGGGAAAAATACCGGCAGTACCTCGGGGTGGAGGTTGAATCCGACGCCGACGGGGTCTTGCAGGATATCCATTGGGCCCATGGCAGCTTTGGCTATTTTCCCACCTATACCATCGGTAATCTCGCTTCGGCTCAGATCTGGGAGGCCTATAAGCAATATGACCCCGGCTTCAAGCAGACCCTTGGTGTCGGCAATCTGGCAAAGGTCAGGGAGTGGCTGGTTCGGGAGATCCATGGTCACGGCAGCGTCTATCTGCCCGAGGAGCTGCTGGTGCGGGTAACGGGCGCACCGCTTTCCGCCCAGCCGTTCCTTGCTTATCTTGAGGAAAAATTCAGCCGCCTTGTCGATTGATCTTTTGGTTTTTAATGTTCGACACCACTGGTGTCCCGTGAATTGTGAAAAACATCTGTCATGCCGATGAGATGCTGATTGTGGGCGCAGCAAAACGCAATTTCAGGGTGAGTTGTTGCATTTTTTTCGATACATCTCTTTGAGTTTCTTGGCAAAGATCAGCATCCGGAGCAAAAAAAACGGTCGTTTCTCCGCGGGGTCCAGTTCGGAATATCCCAGAACACCATCGGTATCCTCTCCCGTTGAAGGGCATGGGGGAATGGTCCTCGTTCGGATCCGGGGTTGTGTTCCAGTCTTGAAAAAGCGCCGGGCAACTGGTAGGGTGCGGGCATGAAACTTTTTGTCACCGTACTTGGTCTGATCTTTGTTCTGGAAGCGATTCCCTATGTCCTTTTTCCCGAGGCCATGCAGCGGTGGCTTGCCCGGATCGGGCAGATGCCAGCCGGGGCCTTGCGGGTCACGGGGCTGTTCGCCCTTGGTCTTGGTCTGTTGCTTTGTTATCTTACCCAGCGAACCGGGCTCATTCCCTGACGAGGGGCCGGTTTTCTCGCATTTTTCCGTACCAGTAAATTCAATGGATTCCATGACCAGTAACGCTGATTTTTTCCTTGTCTCCTATCAATTTGCGTTGCCTGAGGAGAATATCGCTCAGCATCCCTTGTCCCGGCGTGATTCGTCGCGGCTGTTGGTGGTGGATTGTGTGACCGGGGAGACCAAGGATAAGACTTTTTTCGATATCTGTGATTATCTTGCTCCCGGTGATCTTCTAGTGGTCAACAATACCCGTGTTTTTCCTGCCCGCTTGCTTGGCAAAAAGGAAAGCGGCGGCAAGGCGGAGCTGTTGATCCTGGAATATCCTGTTCCGGAGTCAGGTTCTGTCGGCGGGGATGTGGAAGGCTGGCAGCTGGCCGAGGTGGTTGGATTGGTGAAAAGCGCCAAGCGGCCTAAACCTGGGGGGCATCTGCTTTTTTCGGAAAATCTGGTGGGGGTGGTGCGGGAGTTGCTCCCCGACGGCAAGGTGCGGGTTGCCTTGCGATATCGGGGCGATTTGGCCCGGCTTTTGGAAGAGCACGGAGAGATGCCTTTGCCTCCGTATATCCATCGTGAAGAAGGTCAGTCGGAGGAAGACCGGCAGCGCTATCAGACCGTTTATGCCGAAAATCCAGGGGCAGTGGCCGCGCCCACCGCCGGGCTGCATTTTACCCCCGAGCTTTTGGAAAGGATTCAGGAACGTGGGGTACGGATAGCCCAGGTAACCCTGCATGTCGGCTATGGAACCTTTGCTCCGGTGCGGGTGGCGGATATCCGGGAGCATGTGATCCATGCCGAATACCTCAAGGTTTCCGAAGAGACAGCCATGCTGGTTAATGAAACACGGGCATCGGGCGGGAGGGTTTGGGCGGTGGGGACCACCTCGGTGCGGGCCTTGGAATTTGCCGCCCGGGAGACGGGGCAGGTCACAGCCCGAAGCGGGTTTTGCGACCTCTATATCTATCCGGGTTATCAGTTTCGGGTGGTTGACAACTTGATCACCAACTTTCATTTGCCCCAATCATCCCTGCTGTTTTTAGTCAGCGCCCTGGTGGGTCGAGCGCGGATTCTTGCGGCGTACGGGGAGGCGGTGGCAAAGGGGTACAGATTTTACAGCTACGGGGATGCCATGGTCTTGATTACCAAGCATCCCCAAGGGTGATTCCTCTCAACCGCACTTGCAGGCTGAGCCTGCCTTGGCCGGACAGGAGGGGGCTGCGTCGGAGCTTGTTGCTGCCTGGCAGGGCGAGGTTGTCTTGCCGGGGGTGCTGCTGTAGCCATCGGAATACCAGCCTCCGCCTTTGAGCTGGAAGGAGCTTCTGGAGATAAGTTTCTTGAGGTTGCCGGTGCAGGCGGGGCAGGTGGTCAGCGGTTTGTCTGACAGGCTCTGCTGTGCTTCAATTACATCCTGGCAGGCCTCACACTGGTATTCATAGATAGGCATTTCTGGTCCCTCCGTTTTGAGTCCAGTACGGTGATAGGTTGAAAAAAAATGCCGGAAACAGAATTTTTTATTGTTTCCAGCGAAACATCTGTAAAATTGCTATACATTAAAAATATTGGCATTCTTAGAAATGGGTTATAATTTAATGTCGGTTGTCTGATCTGTCAATGCCTAGCCACGGATTCCTCGACAGGAAGAGGGGGCTGGCTGATCCCCAGATATAAAACAATGAGGAACAGGCGTGCAGAGAATACTGTTAGGCCAGGCTGGTCCGGGAATGATTTTGGCCAAGGAAATTCTTAACCCTGAGGGGATGGTGCTCTGCGGGGCCGGCACTGCGTTGAGTCCGGCCTTGATCGAGCGGTTGGCCGGCATGGACATCGTTGATGTTACGGTGGAAGGGCATCCCGTGATCATTGAGGGCGAAAAGTCCCTGCAGGAGGAATTGCAGGAGGTTGACTTGCGCTTTCAGCGGGTTGAAGATATCGCGCCGCTCATGTATCTCAAGAAGCGAATTCAAGCCAGGTTGGCGGCCTCGCGGAATTTAGGATAGGGGCCGTTGCAAGTTAACGTGTGCAAGTTGCCCGTCGCGTTACGGATTTTTATGCAGTGACGGCTATACGAAATGACCAAGTTGTTTTTTGTCACGGCTTTTGGTCGTTACGAATGAACCAACACATTTTTGCCACTATCGTTACGGTCCCTTATGCCGATCACGAAGTTGCAATGCTACGGATTCTTAATGGCGGCTCATGATGGATGAACAAAAACGTGCCAAGTTCAAAAAGGTGTTACGGGAGATAAAAAGCCTGCCGACCTTGCCGGGAATCGTTGCCAAGCTGGGCAAGATGGCGGAGAATCCGGATACGACCACGGAGCAGATGGGCCGAGTGATCAGCAAGGATCATATCCTGGCCAGCAAGCTGCTCAAGTTGGTCAACTCGGCGTTTTACGGATTTCCGCAGCGGATCAGTTCGTTGAACAGTGCGATTATTCTTCTGGGTTTTAATGTTATCAAAAGTTTGATTATCAGTGCCTCCATCTTTGAGGTCATGGAATCGCAGGATGTCGAGCTGTGGGAGCATTCCTTGGGATGCGCCGTGGTATGCAACGTCTTGGCCAGGCATCTGGGGGTGAAGGATCCCGAAGAGATCAGTACCGCCGGGCTTATCCATGATATCGGCAAGGTTGCCATCAAGATGGAGTTGCCCCGTGAGTACGAGATGATCACGGAATTGTCCCGGCAGAAAAAGATCTCCAGGCTTGAGGCGGAAAGGGAACTTCTGGGGCTTGACCATGCCGAGGTGGGGAGTTGGCTGGCCAAGAGCTGGAACCTGCCCAACAAGTTGGTCGAGCCCATTGCCTGCCATCATGATCCGCAGCTTGCCAAGGAAGAAAAGCAGTCCAGCGCCATAGTTCATTTTGCCGATATCATGATTCGGGGGCTTGGTTATGGCCATGCCGGAGATATCTGGGTGCCGCCGCTGAACAACAAGGCCTGGAAGTTGTTGGCCCTTACCCCCGGCGATATCGATCCGCTGCTGCAGGAGGTGGAGGAAAAGCTTTGGGACGTCAAGGGCTTCAGTCTCGATATTCAGTCCGGTCAGGAAGGCGCGGCATGAGGATTTTCTCCCTTGATCAATCATTCGCCAAGGATCCCTGTAGATGTCCCGTATCCTGATTGCGGGCAGCGACTCGCTGATCATGCCGGAATGCCGGCTTATGCTTGAGGCCAAGGGATACACGATGCAGCATTGCCTCAATCTGCATGAGGCCTTGGCGCTGGTGCTGGAAGATCCCCCTGATCTGCTGGTGACGGAAAAGGGTTTTTCCGGAAAAACCGGGGATGTTGATTTGATCCGGGCCGTGAAGGCTTGTTTGCAAAAGGCCAATATCCCCATTTTTCTGGTCATGGAAGAGAGCCAGCTTCAGGTTGAGCTCGACTGGGACAATTATCCGGTGGATGACATCCTCACCAGACCGTTTACCCCGGAGCTCCTGCTTACCCGGATTCGGCTGGCCGAGTCCCGCATGATTCGCGCCTTTGATAATAATCCCCTCAGTCGGCTTCCCGGCAATACCTCGATCATCCGTGCCATCCAGCGGGTGCTGGGGGCGCCGGAAGGTTATGCTGTCTGTTATGTGGATATTGACAATTTTAAGCCCTATAATGATCGATATGGGTTTTCCCGTGGCGATGAGGTGATCCTCATGGTGGCTCGGGTCATGGTCAACGTAGTGGACGAGGTTGCCAGGAAAGGCAGTTTCGTAGGGCATATCGGTGGGGATGATTTTGTTTTTATCGTCCGGGAAGAGATGGTTGAGCCGGTTTGTAAAAAGATTCTGGCCAATTTCGAGCTGGTGCGGAATATGTTCTTGAGCGCGGAAGATATCGCGGTTGGCGAGTTTGTCGGACGCGATCGACAGGACCGTGAGACACGCTTCGGACTTTTGAGCCTTTCCATCGCGGCGGTGACAACCGGTGGGGGCAGGTACACACATTACGGCGAGGTTTCTTCTGTTGCTTCCCAGCTCAAGCATTGCGTGAAAAAACTAGAGGGCAGTAATTATCTGATCGATCGGCGGGAGAGATAGGCATAAACCTGCTCTTTGCAGGAGGGTGGCGGCGGAGCGAAACTGAATATAGAGGAGAGATGCAGCACCTGATCCGAATGTGGATACAGGTGCTTTTTTTATGCTGTTTTTTGTCTTCGGAAAACAGCTCTGTAATGATAACCAATTGGCTGGGCCGGAATTGTCTTTGTCTGGTCTTGACTTGAAAAGAGTTGCTTTGATATTTGTTTTACGATACGTATGAATCTATATGTCGTTTAATTGTAATGATCAATGGTGGAGGAAGTAGATATGGGGAAATCGCTTGTCGAAATGGCGGCGGATCTGGTTCAGTCGCAATGTGCTTCAAAGGGGATGAATACAGAGGAAATAACTTTGGCCTTGCAGGCTACTTTTAATGCCTTGCAGATGTTGCAGGCAGGCGAAGCAAAAATGCAGACTGGAGTTTCAGAAGGAACTGCCGGAGCGGTTGCTGCTCCAAGCACGAGCCCGGAAAAATCCATTCAGAAAAATAAAATAATCTGCCTGGAGTGTGGGCAGGAATTCAAGATGCTGTCGCCAAAACATCTGCGCTCCCATGACCTGACCGGCAGGGAGTACCGGGAAAAATGGGGCTTTTCCCTGCGGCAGCCTCTCTGTGCCAAGGCTCTTTCCGAACGGCGCAAGAAGGCAGGCAAGGATCGCGGTTTGCCGGATAATTTACGCAAGGCCATTGCCAAGCGCAAGAAAAACGGTCAGGCCAAGAAGGCGGCTGCCGAGAAAAAATAGCCCCTGTTTGGGGCGAGATTTCTGTTCTCCTCAAGGAGGGCCTTTGACCGTAAGGTCGGGTCCTCCTTTTTTTGTGACAAGGCGGGGTGTTTTTATTTCCGGGTGTGAGGGGGCGGCCTCAAAACAGGGATGGCTGTTGACTTTTTCCCGAATACGCAGCATAGTGCGCGCTATTTTTTACTTCTTTTACGGCTTGGTGTATAATTCCTCCAATTTTCCTTGTGAGACCTGCATGATTGGTATTTTTGATTCGGGTGTGGGCGGGATGACGGTGGCCAAGGCTGTTGAACAGCTTTTGCCGCAATACCGCATTGCCTATTTCGGCGATCTGGCCCGGACCCCCTATGGTTCCAAGAGCCCGGAAACCATTATCGCCTATGCCCGGCAGAACACGGAGTTTCTCCTCGGGCAGGGGGCGAAGATCATCATCGTCGCCTGCAATACCGCAGCCAGTGTGGCCTCCGAGATCTTGCAACAGGAGTTTCCCGTGCCTGTCTTCGAGGTCATCAGCCCGGCGGTGCGCAAGGCCATAATCACCAGTCGTTCCGGTCGCATCGGGGTGATCGGCACCCGGGCCACGGTTAAGAGCGGGGTGTATGAAAAAAAGATCCTGGCTGAGCAACCGGGATACACTGTTTATTCCCAGGCCTGCCCGCTTCTGGTTCCCTTGGTAGAGGAAGGCTGGTTGAACAAGCGGGAAACGAAGATGATCCTCCGTCGCTATCTTCAGCCTCTGCGGCTCAGGCAGGTGGATACCTTTGTCCTCGGCTGTACCCACTATCCGCTGTTGAAGGATTTGATCCAGCCGCGCATCGGCAAGCGGGTGGCGATCATCGATTCCTCGGAAGTTGTGGCGGAGAGCCTGGCACATTTCCTGGGAAGTCATCCTGACATCGAGCAGCAGCTCGAACGAAACGGGGAAAGCCATTATTATGTTTCCGATGTGACCGATGCGGCCCTTGATATAGCGAAAAAGGTTTTCGGCCGTCCCATTACCCTGGAAAAGGTTACCTCAGATATTTTCAACAGGAGTCATGTGTCATGAATATTTCCGGTCTTCGCGTAACCCTCTTGTTCTCTGTGTCGATTGGCTTCATGTTCTTGGCGGTTTTTCCCGGTTCAGGCCGGTGTGCCGGTCTGACGCCCTTGGAGCTTGCTCAGAAACTCCAGGCCCGCTATGAAGAGACCAAGACCATGACCGCCGATTTCAAACAGTTGACCTCGGTCCCCATGAGTACCCGCAAGCGGCTTGGCGCCGGCAAGCTGGTGATCTCCAAGCCCGGTCGCATCCGTTGGGATTATCAAACCCCGGACAAGCAGGTGTTGATCAGCGACGGCAAGAAGGTTTCCATGTATCTGGCCAATTCCGCTCAGCTGGTGGTCCAGCCTGTTTCGCAATACATCAATTCCGATGTTACCTATGCATTTTTTGTCGGCACCGGTAATATTGTTCGTGATTTCAGTGTGCTGCCGCCGGAAAGGCAGGGTGATGCGAACCTGAAGGCGATCAAGCTCGTGCCCAAGACCGCGCATCCGCAGGTGGATTATCTCCATCTCTGGATCGACGAGAATTTCATGGTCCGTCGTCTTGAGATTGTCGATCATTTCGGGAGCATAAGCGATCTGTCTTTTTCAAATATCCGCCGGAACGAATCGGTCTCGCCGGAGGTTTTTGTTTTCACCCCGCCTCTGGGCACGGAAATCATCGAGCAGTAAAAACCGCTCAGCAGCACCGCATCTGCTTTATCATCGGCCTGCTCGTGTGCAATAGCACACTTCGCAGGCCTCTTTCGCGCATCTGCGGCACTGTTGAGCGGTTTTTATTTTTGGGGGGCGAATCTTTGCCTCAAACGATTATGAGCAATAGGAATGGTTGAGAACACAGACCAGGCGAGCCCTCGGTTTCGTCTTGGGCTTATTGCCATGCCTTGGGCGCTTTTCAATCGGCCCTCTGTTCAGTTGGGGGCGCTGAAGGGCTATCTGAATCAGGCCGAGCCGGATGTGCGGGTTTCCTGTCTGCATCCCTATCTTGGTTTGGCCAAGTCCCTTGGCCCTGAGTTCTATCGGGAAATCTCTCGGGATGTCTGGCTGTGCGAAGGGTTGTACGCCGGGTTGCTCTTTCCGGAACAGCGTGCGGCGTTGCGCGGTTTTCTTGGCAAAAGGTTGAAGCAGTGCAAGGGGGCAGGCGCACTTTCGCTGGAGGACCTTTGGCGGAAGGTGGATGAGCATCTGCACAACTGGCTGGCCCGACAGGATTGGACTCAGTTTGAGCTGGTAGGATTTTCCGTCTGCTTCAACCAGCTGCTGGCTTCGCTTGTTGCAGCCAAGCTGCTCAAGGCGCGGCAGCCGCAACTGCCCATCGTTTTTGGCGGCTCTTCCTGCGTGGCGGAAATGGGCAGCTCGCTGCTGGAAGTCTTTCCCTGGCTTGATTATGTGGTGCATGGCGAGGGGGAACTGCCGTTGGCGAATCTCTGCCGGGTGCTGGCTGGGCGCCAAACCGCCCTGGCTCCCCAGATCATGACTCGAAACCCGCCGGCTTCCGAACAGGCTTTTATCGGCAGCCAGTTCAAGACCCTTTTTGAGCTGCCTATCCCGGACTACGATGATTATTTTCAGGATCTGCGTCGGGAGTTTTCTGGGGAGCCTTTTGTGCCGGAGCTGCCGGTGGAATTTTCCCGGGGCTGCTGGTGGGGGAAATGTAGTTTTTGCAATCTCAATCTTCAGTGGCATGGTTACCGGGGCAAGAGTGCGGAGCAGATGGAGCGGGAGGTGCTGACTCTGTCCGAGCGGCATGGCTGTCTTGATTTCAGCTTTACCGATAACGTCTTGCCCGGTCGGGAAGCCCCAGCTTTTTTTGAAAAGATGGCGTCCGGGGAAAAGGATTTTCGCTTTTTTGCCGAAATCCGGGTGAACCAACGGGGGGAGATTCTCAAGGGATACCGAGAAGGCGGGTTGGTGGCGGTGCAGTCCGGGATCGAGTCCCTCAGCCAGGGGCTTCTTGAGAGGATGCGCAAGGGGGCCACGGTCATGGAGAATTTGGCCTTGATGAAGGAAAGTCTTGCCTTGGGCATCCGGCTGGACGGGAACCTGATTACCGGTTTTCCCCAGTCCACCGAGGCGGAGGTGCGGGAAACCTTGGTCAATCTTGATTTTGTTTTGCCTTTTACCCCTCTGGTCGCTGCTTCTTTTTTTCTCGGTCATGGTTGCGAGGTAGCTTCTGACCCCGGTAATTACGGGATCCGTGCCGTTGTTCAGCATTCCCATAATCGCAAGCTCTTCCCACCGCAAATCTTGCAGGGTTTGACCTTGCTGATCAACGATTATCGCGGGGATCGGGAGTATCAGCGTGGGCTCTGGCAACCGGTGGTCAAAAAGATTCGCGATTGGCAACGGTTTCACGAGGCAAGGCGTTGCCCGGCCCATCTGGTTCCGCCGCTTTCCTACCGTGATGCGGGCAATCTCTTGATCATCCGTCAGGAATTGCCCGGGCGGGCGACCCTGCATCACCGGTTGCGTAATACCTCCCGAGCCATCTATCTTGCCTGCGAAACCATAGTCGAGTTCGATGAGCTTGCCCGCCTGTTTCCCAAGCTTGGCACGGCGCAGCTGGCAACTTTTCTTGCCGAACTCTCGGCAAAACGGTTGCTCTTTGCCCAGGGAACAAGGTACCTTGCCCTGGCGGTACACAGGACGATAGGAAACGGTTTATGATGAACACTCAAGGGGGTATGCCGCTCCCCATAAAAAAACTCGTGATCGGCGGCTGCCGAAGCGGCAAGAGTCGCTACGCCGAGCAATGGGTTGCGGAAAACTTTTCGGACAAGGTCTTTCTTGCCACCCTGGAAGCCCGCGACGACGCGGAGATGGACCAGCGTATCGCTCTGCATCGGCAAAGTCGGGGTGCCGGATGGCTGACCGTGGAAGAGCCGCTGGATCTGGCCGGGGTGATGGGTAAAAACGAGATTGGGGCGGAGGTCTTCCTTGTTGATTGTTTGACCATGTGGCTTACCAATATGATGATGCAGGACTTCAGCGACGAGAAGATTCAGGATGAGGTTTCCCGGTTGTCCAGGACCGTGGCCGCTCTCTCCGTCTCAGTGGTGTTGGTTGCCAACGAGGTCGGTTTGGGGGTCGTGCCGGAATCACCCTTGGGCAGACGTTTTCGTGATCTGGCAGGCTGGACCAATCAGCAGATGGCTTTGATGTGTCAGCAGGTGGTTCTGGTGGCTGCCGGTCTGCCTCTACGGCTCAAGGGTTGAAATGGATACTACGATGATCAGTGCCCAGGGCGCCCACGGCGGTGATATTCTCTCCATGGCCAAGCGGCTGGGCTGTGGCGTCGGCGACATTATCGATCTGAGCAGCAATCTCACCCCACTGGGCATGGTGCCGGGGCTGCGGGAAGTGCTGTGTGAAAGGCTTCAGGAGATCAGCTTTCTGCCGGAAAGCGGCAGCGAAACACTGGTCAGGCTTTTTGCCGAAAAATACGGCTGTGCTCTGCGGCAGGTTCTGGCGGGCAACGGTACCACCGAATTTATCTATGCCGTACCGGCCGGCGTCCAGAGCAGGCGTGCCTTGATCGTTGCCCCGACATATGGTGATTACCAGTTGGCCAGTGAGTGGGCGGGGCTTACCGTTGATTTTTTCCGCCTCAAGGAGGAAGAGGATTTTGCTCTGGATTTCAACCGGTTATCCACCCGTCTTACCGGGGGGGAGCTGGTATTTTTCTGCAACCCCAACAACCCCACCGGCAGAGTGGTGGCAAGCCGCGAACTGCTCGACTTTATCCTCGCCCATCCGTCTTCGGAATTTCTCATCGACGAATCGTACCTGCCCTTTGTCAACGAACCGTCCCTGGCCGGGTTTCCCTTGCCTGCCAATATGTTTCTGCTCTGTTCCTCCTCGAAGATTTACGGCATCCCCGGCCTGCGCCTCGGTTTTCTTGTGGCCCATGAGGAAAAGATGGCCCGTTTCGCAGCGCACCGCAAGCCCTGGGGCGTGAACCGCATGGCCCAGGTGGCAGGGGAGTATCTCCTCGCCCATGGCGATGCCTATGTGCAGTCGGTCCGTGATTTTATCGATCAGGTCCGTCCGGATTTCGTTGCTCGGCTGGCGGCTCTGCCCGGAGTACGGGTGATTCCAGGGGCGGCGAATTTTATTCTTTGCCGTTTGACCGGACAAATGACCGCAGCCCGGTTGCGGGAGGCGATGATTCGCCGGCGCATCATGATTCGGGACTGCAGCAACTTCACCGGTCTGGATGCCAATTATTTTCGGGTCTCGCTGCAGGAAAGAGATCGGAATGCGCGATGCTTGGCCGCGCTTGCCGAAATTATGGGAGGATAGTTATGAGAATCGCGATCATCTCCGATACCCACGATCACATTGTCAACCTGCGGGGGGCAGTAAAATACTGCAATGCATACAGCGTGAGCATGATCATCCACTGCGGCGATCTGATTTCCCCGTTCATGCTCGACGAACTTGCCCGCTTCAGCGGGGCGGTGCATCTGATTTACGGCAACAACGTCGGCGACCAGCATGTTATCTCTCAGTCATGCGGGCTCCGCTTTCCCACCATCAGCCATCATGGTATTCTGGGTGCGGTGGAGGCGGGGGGGCTGAGAATCGCTTTCACCCATTATCCGCAGATGGCCAGGGGGATCGCCGTTCAAGGCTTGTTCGACGTGGTGTGTTGCGGTCATAATCACCGCTATCAGGTGGAAAAGGTCGGCGATTGCCTGCTGGTGAACCCCGGCGAGTTGCTGGGCAAGGATGAGCAGCCTGGATTCTGCATCTTGCAGTGTGAAACAAAAGAGGTGGAAAGGGTGGAGATCGGCTCCGTCATTGAAGTTTTTTAGCCACGAAATCCACGAAAGAACACGAAAGAAAATTTAGATGGTGAGGGGGGATAACCATGCGGGATCAGGTGGTTGCGCAGTCAATGCAGGCAACGCTCTGACTGGCCTGAGTAGTTACAGAATTTCGTGTCCTTTCGTGGCTGATAATCAAAAAAATAACGTGTTGGTAAGGGTGATGACAATGACCGATGATGATAAAAGCTTTGCCGAAATGTTTCAGGAAACAGCTGGTGGCACCAAGGAGCGCTTGCGGCCGGGCCAGAAGATCGAGGCCACCGTGGTGCGCATTGCCCGGGAATGGATCTTTCTCGATCTGGGGGCCAAGAGTGAAGGGGCGGTGGCTAAAAACGAATTCACCGATGGTGAGGGCAACCTGACCGTGGCCGAAGGCGACCGGGTGCAGGTCTATTTCCTTTCCGAGAAGAACAACGAACGGTTGTTCACCGCCAAGGTGAGCGGCGGGGCGGTGGCCGGTCATCTTGACGAGGCCTGTCAGAACGGCATCCCGGTTGAGGGCACGGTGATCAGCGAGATCAAGGGCGGTTTTGAGGTTCGCTTTTCCGGCAGTGTCAGGGCTTTTTGCCCCTTTTCCCAGATGGAGATGCGCAGGATCGAAAACGCCGAGGACTACCTCGGCAAGAAATTCGCCTTCAAGGTCACAAAATTCAGCGAACACGGCAAGAACATCGTGGTTTCCCGGCGGGCTCTGCTTGAGGAAGAACGTGCCCAACTCAAGGAGGGGCTGCAAGAATCCCTGGCCATCGGCCAGAGCGTCAAGGGCGTTATTACCTCCATCCGGGATTTCGGCGCCTTTGTCGATATCGGCGGCATCGAGGGGTTGATTCCGGTTTCCGAGATCGCCTGGGGAAGGATTGAGGATATCCACGAGCGGATTTCCGTGGGTCAGGAAGTAACCGTCACCGTGCTCAAACTCGACTGGGATCAGGACCGCTATTCTTTCAGCCTCAAGGATTCCATGCCCGACCCCTGGGACGGGATCAGTGGTATGTTCTCCGAGGGCAGCGTCGTCACCGGCAAGGTTGTGCGGCTTACGGAATTTGGCGCCTTTGTGGAACTTGCTCCCGGCATCGACGGGTTGGTGCATATTTCCAAGCTGGGAGCGGGGCGACGTATCAGCCATCCGCGCGAGGTCGTCCAGGTGGGTGATGGCCTTGAGGTGAAGATCGACAGCGTGGACCCCGAGAAAAAACGGTTGTCCCTGTCGCTCCCCCTGCCGGCCAAGGCTGAGGGGCAGGAGACGACCGGCAAGGCGGGCGGCAAAAAGGGCAAGCCTGCGGGCGAGGGTGAAAATCGGGATGATTTTCGTCAGTACATCGCGGAAAAGAAGCAGGATTCCAAGCCCATGGGTACCTTTGCCGATCTTTTCAACAAGGGGCAGGCAAAGTAGGGTGGGCAGAGGCCGGTTGAGTCATGTTTCTCCCGGACCGGGAGAGGTTTTCAGCGTCAACAGTTGTCTGTGCTGTCTTGGCTGTTTGCCGCCCAGCGGTACAGATAGTCGTTGAGTTTCAGCTGCTGCTCCAAGGGGATGGAGTCCCAGGCCCCGGTTTGGGCGCATTTTGGGTAGCGGGTTTCAAAAACCCGGTTCCAGGCCGCCGAGCTTTTTGATTCCACCCAGAGAAAGGGGGCGCCTTTGTCATTGTTGCGGGAGTGGCAGCCTTTGCAGACATTCTGGAAGAGCTTGCCGCCCTCGCCCCAGGGGCGGCTTTCCCACTCCAGCGGGCCTTCGTTGAGAACCCGGCAGGTTTGGGTGGTCGCGTCATAGCGGGTTTTTGGTGCGGCGTCCGTCTGGTTGGCGAAGGCGGGAACTAGGAGCAGGGCTGCGAGGGAAAGTGCGAAGCGTTTCATTGAATCCTCCTGGATGGTTGCCTAAGCAAAAACGCTAGCGCGGTTTTATCTTTTATGCAAGGAGCAATATCCGGCGCTGCCTCGGGAAATCCTTAACTGCAATTGTGCAGCTGCTTGAATGGGTACGGTTATTTTTCATCGAGACCCTTGCGCACCGTATTAGCCAGTTCCCGTACCGACACAGGTTTCATCAGATAGGCCCGGATGCCCATGGCCTGGGCCTGCTCCTTGTTGATCAGCTCGCTGAATCCGGTACAGAGGATAACGGGCAGGTCCGGGCTTATGGCCAGTGCCTTCCGGGCCAGCTCGAAGCCGGTCAAGCCGGGCATGGTCATGTCGGTTATCATCAGGTCAAAGGCTGTAGGGTCGTGTTCCACAAGGGCCAGGGCTTTTAGGCTGCTGCCGCAAACGGTGACATGGTAGCCGAGATTTTCCAGGATCGCCTGCAGCATGTCGGTGATCATCACCTCGTCGTCCACCACCAGCAATCGCTCCGTACCGGTGGGGATGGTCTCCCGGCAGACCGACCCGATCGGCAGGATCGGCGATTCCGAGACCCTGGGCAGATAGACATGGAAATTCGTGCCTTGGCCCGGTTCGCTGTAAACTGTGACCTGCCCATGGTGGCTGTTGACAATGCCGTGGACCACGGAAAGCCCCAGTCCGGTTCCTTCTCCCTTGCCCTTGGTGGTGAAGTATGGCTCGAAAATCCTGGCAAGCGTAGCGCGATCCATGCCGCAGCCGGTATCGCTGACCCCAAGCAGTACATACTCTCCGGGCGAAAGCTCGGAGCTGGTTACCTTATTGTCTTCCACTCCGATGGTCACTTTCGAAAGGCTCACCCCCAGCACCCCGCCGGTCTCCCGCATGGCCTGATAGGCATTGGTGCAGAGGTTCATGATGATCTGATGCAGCTGGGTCGGGTCGGCCAGGATGGCGCCACAGTCGGGGGAAATCTCCTCGCGGATCTCGATGGTGGATGGCAGGGAGGCCCGCAGCAGCTTGAGCGCCTCCTTTACCACCAGATGCGGTTGCAGGGGCTTTTTCTCATGGGGGGATTGGCGGCTGAAGGCGAGAATTTGCTGGATTAGATCCTTGGCCCGCAGGGCAGCCTTGGTGACCTGCTGCAGGTTGCCGGCCAGGGGGTCACCCGGGGAAATTTTGGTCAGCGCCAGCTCGGTGTAGCCGATGATGGGGGCCAGGATGTTGTTGAAGTCATGGGCGATGCCGCCTGCCAGGGTGCCGATGGCTTCCATTTTCTGGGATTGCCGGAGTCGTCTCTCCATCTGTTCCATCTGGATTTGTCCGGTAATGTCCTTGGCGATGTGGACAAAGCCGGTAAACCCTCTTGCGTCGATAAGAGGGAAAGAGGAAGCGGCAAAGGTTTTTCCCAGATTTTCATGGCAGATTGTTGCCCGGTGAAAGTTGAAATCCGAGCGGGCCAGAACTGCGGGGCATCCGTCGCAGGGCTCGGTCGCTCCTCGGAATACCTCGTAGCAGTATCTGCCGATCAAATCCGCCGGCGTGACCTGGAACAGGGCGCCCGCCGCCCTGTTGGCCTGGACGATCCGCATTTCATGGTCATGGATGGTCACGATATCGTCAATGGCGTCAAAGGTTTTTTCCCATTGGTCCTTGATGCTGCGCACCTTAATTTCGGCGAGCCTCTGTTTGAGAATGGCCCAGACGTTGTTCATATACAAGGAAAGCTGGTTTGCGTCCGCCTGATCGTAGGGTTGCTCCTTGTTGCCTACCCCGATGATGGCCACGATCCGCTCCCCGTCAAAAACCGGCACGCCCAAGTGGCGGAGCAAGGGGAAATGTCCTTCCGGGTAGCCTTTGCGCTGTGGGGTGTTCTGGTAGTCGTTGATGATCACCGGTTGGCGGAGGCGGATGCAATCGGCCCAGATTCCGGCCTTTTCCACCGGATAGTGCGTTGATTTTGCAGCCGAGCACTCGGCCTGAACCCCGGGCGACCAGGAAAGCAGCTCAATGGTCTGCTGGTCCTCGTTTATGAAATGGAGATAGCCCACCGCGCTGTTGGTGAGCCGTACCGCCTCGGCCAAGGCATAATCGGCCATGGCGTCCTTGGAGGTCCAAGATCGATGGGCCAGATTGAGCAAGGCCTTGGTCTGTTCTTCGTCTCGCCGGGTTTTCTCTTCAGCTTCCTTGAGAGCGGTAATGTCGGTGGCGATCTCCAGCCGGACCAGGCGACCGTCGATCCAGGGGATTGCCCGGTCATGGATGTGAAACCAGCGACCGGTGACGGTGTTCTGGAAATTCCAGGTATAGACCTCGTCGGGTTTGCCGTCGGCAGTCAGCAGGTAGGGGTTGGTGCAGAAAGGACACGGCCCGGTCTGGCCGGTCTGAATGGTTTGCCAGCAGATGGAGCCGGTGATGTCGCCCAGCAGATCCCGGCAATATTTGTTGGCAAAAAGGACCTCGTAGGTCTCCATGTCGGCCACATAGACCAAGGCCTCCAGGCTGTCCAGGACGGTTTTCAGCATGGTATGTGAGGTCATGAGTTGCTGGTGGGTCGCCAGTTGTTGTTCTATTTGCTGGTTTAAGGCGGTGAACTGGGTGTTTACAGTTTTTGTCTGAAAACAGCGGAGAAAAATCAGGGGAGACTCCGGAGTGTTGCCTTGGCTGCGGTAGCCGAAGCAGCTGTATTGGAGTATCTGGCCGTCTGGTTCAAGGCGGGATAGGGTGCCTGGCACCTGCTGTCTGTTTCCGGCGCAGGCGGCAAGATAATCGGCGATCGTCTCGGCGGATTCGCGAACAAATTCGCCGAGTTGGCGTCCTGTCGCGTCATGTGGGGAAAGCCCGAACATTGCCGCGCCGGCAGGGTTGGCCGCAACGATTTTCCCGTCTTCTGCAAGAAGAAAACAGGCTTCGGGCCACGGCTCGCTCAAATCTGCAAAGAGCTCGGTCAACATATCCTAATTCCCGTAATATTCGCGCTGCTGGGCCATGGTTGGCCCTGAGGTCTGCCGCAGGCGGACAATAATCCGGTAAGGCCCGTTTTTAGCAGAAATGGATTTTTCAAGTTGCACCTCGGCAGAGCCTTGATTTGCAGGCGGTGACAATCCCGAAGACGTTGGCGATCATCCTGGGCAGGAGGGGGGATAGCTCAGTAATTGTCACGTAATAATTATCCGGCAGACGGCGGAATAAAGTCAAGGGGAAGATGGGGCTCAACTTCCGACCTGCCGCTGGCGGACGATTTCAAAAAGGATGACGCCCGCGGCCACCGAGGCATTGAGGGAGTTGAGGCTGCCCGCCATGGGGATGGAGACCAGCTCGTCGCATTGCTCGCGGACCAGGGGACGCATCCCTTTGTCTTCGCCGCCGATCACCAGGCAGACACTTCCTGAGAATTTTGTCTCATAGACGGTGTGCTTGGCCTCGCCCGCCGCCCCGTATACCCAGAAGCCTTTTTCCTTAACGGTTTGCAGGGTTGTGGCCAGGTTGGTGACCAAGCAGAGTTTCAGGTGGGCCATGGCCCCGGCCGCCGCCTTGGCAGCGGTGGCGTTGAGCGGGGCGGAACGGTCCTTTGGCAGGATAATGCCGGTTGCCCCTGCTGCCGCGGCGCTGCGGATGATGGCTCCGAGATTGTGCGGATCCTGGATGGAATCCAGGGCCACGATGAGCGGCTGTTGTTCGCCCCCTGCCTTCTTGAGCAGTTCGTGCAGGCTACAGGTGGCGATGGGCGCTGTTTTAGCCAGCACCCCTTGATGGGTCTTGTCCGGGGAGCTTGGGAAGCGCTGGCTCGGGAGAAAGCGGACCTTGACCCCCTGTTCCTGGGCAAGGGTAATGATCTCCTGGATCTTGTTCCCACCCTTGCCCTGCTGGATGACAACCTCCCGCACTTTTTTGGGCTGAAGCCTCAACATTTCAAGGATGGGATGGATGCCCCAGAGGAGGTCATCGTCCGGCTGGTTGCTCATGGTGTCTCCGAAAAACAGGTTTAAGGTGAAGGGTGAAAGGCCTAAGGCCTCCCGGATAAACGTGTGAGACTCCGATCCCGCATTTCCGGAAGATGGGTCAACACTGAAACCCGGCTTTCGCCAGGCGGCCGCAGGTCCAACCTTTCGCCTTGCGCCTTCAACCTTTAACCTTCTCCCAATCAATAGGCTGTCCGTCCGGGCTGCGGCGTGCCTTGCAGCGTTCGGCGATGACCACCGCGCGCAGGGTATCCACTGCCTCCTCCAGCCTGTCGTTGATTATCAGATAGTCGTAGCATCCGGCATCCTCCATTTCCCGGCGGGCATTGTTCAGACGCAGCTGCACGGTTTCCTCGGGATCGGTGCCCCTCCCTCGCAACCGTCTTTCCAGCTCCTGCCAGGAGGGCGGGGCGATGAAAAGGAAGATGGCGCCTGGGTGTCGGCAATCACGGAGCTGGCTGGCCCCTTGCACATCAATATCGAGAAAAACGTCAATCCCTTTTGCCTGCTGCGCTTCAATGGCCGCACGGCTGGTGCCGTAGAGGTTGCCATGCACCTCGGCCCATTCGAGAAAGGCCTGGTCATCGCGCATCCCTTCAAAGGTGGGGCGATCGACAAAGTGGTATTCCCTGCCGTTGCTCTCGCCGGGGCGCGGATTTCTGGTGGTGTGCGACACGGAAAAGGCAAGATGGGGAACCTTTGCCAGTAATTTTTTCAGGAGGGTGGATTTGCCTGCCCCGGAGGGCGCGGAGATGACGAAAAGATTGCCTCGGCTCATTTGGACGCCTTTTCCGGTTGATCATCATCGTTCCTGTCGTAGGAAGCCATGAAGCGCAGGGTGATGGTTTCCGGTTGCACCGAGGAGAGCAGGACGTGGTTGCTGTCCAGGATGATGATGGAGCGGGTTCGGCGGCCTTCGGTCACATCAATGAGCCGTTTTTGCTCCTTGGCCTCTTCCCGCAGCTTTTTCATGGGGGAGGATTTGGGGTTCACCACCGCCAGCACCCTGCTGGCAAGGACGGCGTTGCCAAAGCCCACGTTGATCATTCTTTGGTCCGGCATGGTCTTCCTCTGTTAAGAAGGGTGTTTAGCCTGAAGTCCGCTGGTCTTTTAACTACAGACGAAACACCTTCAGTCTATCCACCTGCTTTTTACTCAATATTCTGGATCTGTTCCCGGAGTTTCTCCACCTCGGTTTTCAGTTCCACGGTGAGATGGGCGGTGGGGGCATCGCTGATTTTTGAGGCCAGGGTGTTGATCTCCCGCAGGAATTCCTGGAGGAGAAAATCAAGCCTCCGGCCCACGGGTTCATCCGCCTCAAGAAAGCCGGAAAATTGGCTGATGTGGCTTCTGAGGCGCACCACCTCTTCGGTGACATCGGCCTTGTCGGCCATGATCGCGACTTCCTGGGCCAAGCGGAGGGGATCAAGATCGACCCCCTGCAGGAGATTGGCCAACCGCTCTCGGAGTTTCTCTGTCCTCCGTTGGACAATGGAGGGGATATCCTTGGCAATGGTCTCCACGGTCTTGGCAAACTCCTGCAACCGTTGGGACAATTCATTCTTGAGAGCCTCTCCTTCCTGTTCCCGCATGGACTGCGCCATGCTCATGGCCTGTCCAAGGGCCTCCGCCACCTCCGGCCAGACCGCTTCGAGGTCTTCCTCCTCCTCATGGGCAACGATGATCTCCTTGTAGTTCTGGATCATGGCCAGGGTGGGACCGTCGGGCAGGGAGAGATCCTGGCGGATCGCTTCCAGGCACTGGTGATAATTGCGGGCCAGTATCAGATTGGGGACCAGACGGATACCGTCGCCTCCCTCCGAACCCGGATTGACATAGACATCAACATGTCCCCGGCTGTAGTGGCTGGAGATCTCTTTTTTGATCCGATCTTCAAGGCCGAGATACTTGCGGGGAATCTTGATGCTCAGATCAAGAAATTTGTGGTTTACCGAGCGGACCTCAACGGTCCAGCGTTTGGCTCCGTTTATTTCACCCCGGCCATAGCCGGTCATGCTCAACGGTCTTTTCATCCGATTGCCTCGAGAAGTTCCGCAGTGGAGGCCGTGGCCGTGCCCACCTTACCCACCACGATGCCGGCGGCAAAATTAGCGATGGTTGCGGCGTCGGCGGCGGAAAGACCCACCGCCAGACCCAGGGCCAGGTTGGCGATCACCGTGTCGCCCGCGCCGGTGACATCGTACACCTCTTTGGCCATGGTGGGAATGGTGAAGAGGGGGTGCCCTTTTTCGTACAGAGCCATGCCTGCCTCGCCTCTGGTGATGAGGACCGCATCGCTGGCAAGTTTTTCCTGGAGGAGATGGGCTGCGGTTTGCAGATCTTCCTCGGTTTTAATCATCATGTCGGCCATGCGCTCGGCCTCGTGCAGATTGGGGGTGATGATGGTGGCGCCGAGAAAGCGTTCCGGGTGCTGGGGCTTGGGGTCGATGATGAGCGGGATGTCCTGTTTCTTGCTCCGGCTCCGCAGGTGAGTCATCAGAGGCAGGTTGATCATGCCTTTATTGTAGTCGGAGACAATGACCGCGTCAAAGCTCTCCAGATTGTCGTCGATGAAGCGGCAGATCTCCGCCAGCCGTTCCGGGCTCGGTTCTCCGGTTTTTTCCCGGTCGAAGCGCACCACCTGCTGGTGCTGGGCCACAATTCTGGTCTTGAGGGTGGTGGGACGGTTCCCGGTACGAACGATTCCGGCGGTAGGAGAGCCGAGTTCCGCCAGCAGACTCAGGAGATGGTCGCCCATGGCGTCGTTGCCGATCAGGCCGCAGAGGGCACCCCGGCTGTTCTGGGCGTAGATGTTGTGCAGGACGTTGGCCGCCCCGCCAAGAAGCAGGTTTTCGTGGGTGACATCCACCACCGGCACCGGCGCTTCCGGGGAGATCCGAGAAACAGAGCCCCAGATGAAGTGATCGACAATGATGTCGCCGAGAACCAGGATATTGGCGGAGCTGAATTTGCCGACAGCGGCGCGCAGCTGTTTTTTCTTTGTGCTGGACAGGGTCACGGACCGGCTCCTGGGGTCATGTTACAGAGAAGGCACGGTTGCCGAGACAAGGCGCAACCCGCCGTGAGGATACAAAAGTTGTGATTATAGACTTCTTGGGGGGGTTGGGCAAGCAAAGAAATGCGTGCCCGAGCGCTACCCTCAATGCGTATGGATAAAAAAAGGCCCTGCCGGGGGGATGATCCCGGCAGGGCCTTGCACAGCAAAACAACCCCAACAAGGCGGCTGTTTCTTAAGGGGCAATAGGGTTAGTCCTTAATCTCACACTTGCCTTGCTCGCATTCCACATCGGCAATGAGGAAGCGGCTGTTGATCCCCGCTTTGTCCAGGGCATTTTTGGCCATTTCCGCTCGGGCCCCGGTGGAGCAATGGATCAGCATCTCCTTGCCCTGAGGTAACTCCTTGATCCGTTTTTCGATCTCGTCCAGGGGAATGGAAACGCAATTGTTAAACGCGCCGGATTTCACTTCATCCTTGGTGCGGACATCAAGGATGACCTGATTGGTGTTGCCGTCAATGGCTTTCTTGAACTCTGCCACGCTTACCTCGCCCTTGCCCATCTGCCGTACCCAGGTGATGGCGGCGGGGGTGGGGCCGGTGGCCAATTTGTTGCCCTTGGCTGCCCAGGATTTTTCGCCGCCCGGCCAGATGGAGCTGGTCTTGACTCCCCATTTTTTGATCATATTGTAGCCTTTCTGCGCCTCCTCAAGAGAATTGGCGTAGACCACGGTCGGAGCCTTGGTTGGGAAGCCATCCTCCTGTGCCGCCAGCGAAGCCGTGGGGATATTGTAGGCCCTTGGGATATGGCCGGCCTCATACTCCTCCTTGGAGCGCAGGTCGATCAGGACGATGTTGCCTGTCTGGACAAATTTTTCCGAGGCGATCACGCTTTTTCCCGCCTTCTTCCAGCCGGGGATGCCTTCGAGCATGACGTGCAGGTTGCTAAAGCCCATCTTTTTTGCCATGGCCGCCGAGTTGGGGCTCATGCCGCAGGTTGGGCCGCCGCAGTAGAAAATGAGATGGGAGTTGTTGCGTTTTGCTTCGCCGGGGAGGGCGGCTTCGCCGGTTTCCTTGAGCACCGTTTCGGGAATGGAGATGGCGGTGGGGATGTGCCCCTCATGGTAGCGGGCCGCAGGCCGGGCGTCTATCAGCACGTAGTTGCCCTCTTCCGGGCCCATGGCAACGAGCTTGGCCAGTTCATCGGTCTTGATTTCCTTTACGCCTTCCGGCAGGCTGACAAGCTTCGGCTTGATGCTGGTGGCGAACCTGTCGTCGCCGCGCATTTCGAATTGGATGATCGAGGCTTCGCCTTCGACCGCGTGCTCGATGCCGGCGGTTTTGTCGTCGAACTTGATGAATTCGTTTTTGCCCTTCACCTCAATGGTGATGGTCTTGGCCTTGTTGGATTTGCCGGTGATCTTTCCTGCCAGGGTATTGGTGTTCTGGGCGGCCTGCGGGGCAGGATCCTCGGCAAGGGCGGATGAAGGGGAAAGGGTCGGGCCGGTTACCAGGAAGGCGGTAAATAACAGGAACGGAATACATTTGCGCAACTGCTTGTTCTGCATGATCGTTCTCCTTGAAAATTTAATGATTATCCGGGTGTGGTTCACGGGGTTTTCTGTGCTGTATTTTGTGTGCCTCTCCCTGGTTGGTGTCCCTATCCCCTGGCATCTGCAAGGCGTGCCGGTTACCAGCCTGTTTGGCCATGAGTCCGAAGCTGTATTGTCGGTTTGCCTGCGCTCGGCGAGAAGGATGTGTCGGCTGAGCATGGGCTTAAAGGTGTAAAGTTATTTTGCTGAAAATCTGTGCAGTCGATGACGCCATTGATCAAAGCAAGATGGATGCCATCGGCGGTTGCCATGGCGTATCTTGCTGAAATAATGAGTGATGTTCTTTGTGGTCGGGGAAGGGTGTTTTGAAAAGGGGTGCAAAGAGATTTGCTTTGAGGGCGGGGTGTGCAATGGTGCTTTCCGTTTTGTCACTCACTCGTCACGGTCAGCCTGCTTAAGCCGCCAGTTGAGGGCTTGGCGGGTGATGCCGAGCATCTCCGCGGCAATGGTCTGATTGCCGTTGGCCCGGTTCAGGGCCTCAAGCACCAGGAGATAGCCCGCTTCCTTGATGGATGGGAGCTGAGGAAGATCGGCGAACGGGGTTCGGGTCTCCGGATGTCTTTTGACCTCCTCTTCCAGGTTGGGGTGTCTGAGCCGGAGGTACTCTTTGAATGTATCCATGGACAGAGTTCGGTTCTTGTGGGTGCTCACCGCATCAAAAATCATGTTTTTGAGTTCCCGGATATTGCCGGGAAAATCATAGGTGCCCAGCAGGGAGATCAGTTCCTTGGGAAAGCTCGGCTTCTTTTTGTTGAGTCGGGCTGCACCTTCTTCGAAGAAATGATCGACCAGTAGGGGCAGATCGTCCAGCCGTTCCCGCAGGGGTGGGATATGGATGCGGTGGGCATGGAGTCGGTAGTAGAGATCCTTGCGGAATACGCCCTGTGCCTGCATCTCCTGGAGGTTCTGGTGGGTGGCGAAGATCATCCGGCAATCGGTGCGTTTGGGGAGATCAGAACCCAGGGGCAGATACTCCCGTTCCTGAAGAAGGCGGAGCAGTTTGGTCTGCGAGAGCTGGGAGAGATCGCCGATTTCATCGAGAAACAGGGTGCCGCCCGCAGCCTGCTCGATGAGCCCCCGCCGGGTCTGTTCGGCACCGGTGAAGGCTCCCTTTTTGTGGCCGAACAGGGTGTCGGCGAACATGGTGTCGTCAAGACCCGCCACATTGACCGGGACAAACTCGCCTCTCCGCTTGCTTAATACATGCAGGGCCTGGGCAATGAGCTCCTTGCCCACCCCGGTTTCGCCGGAAATCAGCACCGGCTCACTGGTCTCGGCAATGGATTCCATGTATTGGAAAATGGAGCGCATCCCCTTGTTGTGGGTGGTGATCCGGCTGAAGGCCTCGGGATGATCCAGTTTGTCCTTGAGGAAATGCTCCTTGAGCAGGTCGTTTTCCTGGCGTAAGCGGCTCAGGTCAACGGCCCGCTGCACTCCGGCGATGAGGCGGGTTTCCTCGCTGACCTTGGTGTAGTAGTCAAAGGCCCCGAGTTTCATGCACCGCACCGCGGTGTCAACCAGATCAAGGCCGGTGATGATGATTACCGGGATGCGGGGGTGTTCCTGGATAATGGCGGGCAGCAGTTCTTCTCCGGAGAGGTGGGGCATGGTGAGGTCAAGAACGATCACCCCCACCTCCTCGCTGCTCAGGATCTCCATGACCTTGCGGCTGTCGGCGCAGCAGCGGATATTGCTCAGGCCCACGGAGCGCAAGGTCAGGCTGAAGCTGTGCAGCCAGGCCTCTTCATCGTCAACCAGCAGGATGGGCCGAAACGGGGAGAGCTGTTTGTCCATGGGGTAAATCCTCCTGAGATACCGGTCCGGCGAAGCGCCGGAGGGTGGCGATGCGTACCCTACACGGCAGGTGTTGTTTTGTCATCCGGCATTGTCCGGGGCGAGGCAGCGAGAGTTTCCCGCCAGGCCGGAAAGAAGATGGTCGCGGTGGTGCCCGTCTCCGGGCTTGAGCTGAAGTGCAGCCTGCCCTGGTGTTCTTTGATGATCCCGGCGGAGACCGAGAGGCCGAGGCCGGTTCCGCCGTATGATCGTTTGGTGGTGAAGAAGGGGTCCGTGATCTGGTTCATGATTTCCGGAGCGATTCCGGCGCCCTGATCGTGGACGCACACTTCCACTTCGTCGCTTTCCGCGACATAGCGCGAAGCGACGGATATGGCGCCATCCTGGTCGGCAATGGCCTCGCAGCTGTTCTGGATCAGGTTGATCAATACTTGTTCCAGCCGTTGCCGGTTGCCCCGGATGGATGGCAGGGCCGGGGCCAGATCGGTGCTGAAGTTGCGGGTGGCGTTTTTGATCTTATTCTGGTTGAGGCGCACGGCCGCCTCGACGATCTCGTTGATCGTAATTTGTTCCATGTGGCGGGTGGTGTCCTGCCGGGCGTAGTCCTTGAGGTCATGGACAATGTTTTTGATGCGCCGGGTGCTTTCTTCCAGTTCAAGAAAAAGGCGGGGGATCTGTGCGCGCATCTCGCTGTATTCAATACCGGCGATGAGAAAATCGCCATTTTCCGTGTAATATCCGTCCAGGATGGGTTTGGCGCTTTCCCAGGCCTTGAGGAGCATGGAGGTGTTCAGCATGGCGATGCTGTTGGGGTTGTTGATTTCATGGGCCACCCCGGAGATGAGCACGCCGAGCGAGATCATCTTGTCCGCTTGGATCAACTGTTGCTGCTGGAGCCTGCTCTCGTCCTCGGCCCGTCTGCGTTCGGTGATATCCCGGATGATCCAGATGGAATTCCATTGGTCCTTGATCCGGGCTTCGGAAAGCGAGAGCTCGATGGGGAATTCGGTGCCGTCCTTGCGCCTGGTCATCAGTTCGATGGTTTCCCTGATGGGTCCGTCGACCACCGGTTTTTCTTCGCTGGGGCTCCGTTGGCCGGATTCGGGAAGACGTGGAGAAATCAGGGTGTGGATCGGCTTGCCCAGGGCCTCGGCCGCGCTGAACCCGAAGATCTCGGCGGCGGCCTCGTTCCAATAGGAGATGTTCCCCTGGTGGTCCATCATGGCGATGGCATCCTGGGCCGAGGCGGTGAGGTTTCTGAATTTGTCCTCGCTTTGCCGCAGGTCGGCTTCCGCCTCCTGCTGTTTTCTCCTGGTTGTTGCATAGTGGCGGGCCAGGGTGGTGAGCTCTTCTGCCAGGTTTTCCACCTCTCTGGGCCCGGTAAAGCTGAATCGCACGTTTTCCTGGCCTTTGTTCAGGATGGAGTCCAGGCCGGTAAGGATCGCATCCTTGATCCGGTCGATTTTTCTGGCCATGGCATTGGCAATGAGCGTAACGATGACGGCGATGCTGAAGACGATCCAGGCAATGTTATAGATCAGGGAAAGTTTCCATTCCCTGGCCGCGCTGCGGTCAACGGGCGCACCGAGCCACAGGGTCGGGGGAAGATTGTCGTTGAAGATGAGCGGCAGCCAGGTAAGGCGGTTTCCGGAAACATTTTCCCAGACGAAAGGGAGTTTGTCCGTCATGCGGGTCGCAAGGCCGGGGAAGAGGTCAAGGATATTGGCATCGGAGGTAATTGGGAGCGCAGGGTCCAGTTCCGGGAAGGTGGCCGGGACATGGACAATCTCGCCCGCAGGTGTTGCCCAGCAGGCATGTTTATGGGCATCGAGAAACAGGTCGGGCGCGATGTCCATGATAACCACGCCGGAGGTTGTCCCGTTCGCCTCGGGAATCGGGGTTGCCAGACTGAGACGGTTGACGACGGGGTCGGCGGAATCATTGCTCAGAAACGTCTCGACCTCGGATTCGTTGAGCGCCATCCCTTTCTGGAAGAGAGGGGATTGCACCGCTGTATCCGTCGGTGTATCGCGGCTGACTTCCAGCAGGGAGCCTGTGACCGGCGACAGAGAACCGCTATCCCGGCGGAGGTGGATCAGCTGGTTGCCGTTGGCGTTAAAAAGACGAACCCCGAGGATTACTTTTTCCGTATTCATCTGGCCGACGAGCAGGCTTGCCAGTCGCTGGTGCCCGGCTGGGTCCAGGGAGGAGAGGTTGAGCCCAGCGGTCATGGGGGTGGATGCCGCATGGATAAGGCTTTTTTTGATGCATTTCACCCTGGCGTTGAGGGAAAGAAAGCTGCTTTCTGCTCCGGCTGCGGTCCGTTTTTTTTCCACCGCCTCATGCTGATTGATGTGCGATCTGAGATTGACCCCTACCAGAGTAAGGATGGGCAGGATGCCAAGGGCCAGGAGGATGATGAAGATAATGGTCCGCAGTCTCATGTGCCGCCTTGGTTATAGGATTGTCTTGCGTAAAGAAGAGAGCTCTGTTTTTCTGACGGCAAGGGAATCATTCTCCAACGGAGGGATAGTAGCATGAAAGACATTTTGATTGCAATCACCGGGGCGAGCCTTGATTTTGATCTGGCCCGGAGCATGGCTCGGCTTATTGCCCTGCGGGAGAATGGGGATACGGATTGTCTCGCCTGGTCTGATGCGGGCCGAAAAAGCCATTCCCCCGGCTGTGTGCAATGCGAGATCAAGGGTCGGCCGGGTTGGGAGGTGTACGGAGAGAATCATGGCGGGAGGCTGAAGATCATCTTCAATCAAGGGGAGTATGTGTTTATTCAGAGTTGAGAGTTGGTTCTCTATAACGCTTTTTGTTCGGCTGGTAATTTTTGCCGTCAGAGCAACATGTTTCGTTCTGCTGTTCATTTCTTTGCTTAACCTCAATACTGCCTGGGGGTGTAACCCCGGCTTTCGCCTCAAGCAGTGCAAACTCCTTTTCTGGCAGCTTCGCCGCTGCTCGGCCAGGTGGTAAGGGGATGTTGGCTGCTGTACCCCTAGAGCCTCTCTCCGTCACGCCTGCCAATGTTTCGCTCAGCGCCTTGCGATAGAGGATGCGCTTCGCCTCCCAAGGAGCTTTTGCAAAATCCATCTGCTGGCCGAGGCTTCGGGTCTCGACTTTGTAACACCAGAATCCATTGGCGACCCGCATGACCTGACTGATTCCTTGCGGCGTCAGCCGGGAAAGTTCCTGGTCTTGCGGATTCAGGGGGTCGAGAAATCGGGGGGCAAGCAGACCGCCCATGGTTTTGCTGCTGTCCTGGGACATCTCTTTAGCCACCGTGGCCAGCTCTTCCCCTGCCAGCAAACGCTGGCGGGCTTTTTCGCAGAGGGTCTTCTGCTCCTGCCGACGGACCGTGCTGTCCATTGGGCTTGCATAGCGGAAGATGCCGCCTAGATTCAGGCTCTCCGGCAGGATGATCGGGGTAGTTTTCAGTTGTCTGAGCGTTCGGGGGATTGCCTGCTGTCGGGCTTGCTCATATTCCTGCAATCTTCGGCCAAGTTGGGCTTCCAGATCCTTAATCGGGGGCGTTTCCCCCAATGCCTTGTGGACTATGGCTTTAAGGGCCAATAAGTCCGGGGGGGAGAATCCGGGCTTGGCGGTGGTGAGTGATCCGGCCCAGGCTGGTTCGGCCTTGACGGCGGGGGGGTGGCGGAGGGAGCGCACCGCCTCGACATAGGGTCGGGCAGGACCCTTTTGCAAGAGATGGCCCAGGCTGAAAAGAGCGATGCCGTCATAGCCGTATCTTCCGGCGAGCCGCGCTTCTTCATTGAGTTGTTTCGGATCCTTGACATACGCGCCCAGTCCGGCCCAAAGGGTAATCTTCGGGCTGCGGAGGCTGTTTTCGGCAATCTGTCTGAGTTGATTGTCCACCCGGTCGGTATCCCCGAAATAGGTCATTGGGTAAAGGGCGTCCACCAGCCCCTCCGCTGCCCAGGCTTGCCATTCCTGGCCGTTTTCCAGGTAGGCCCCGGAGGGTTCAGGGAAAACGGCGACCGAGAGAATGGGTTTCGGTGCACCGGCCTGGTCCACGGCCTGGCGGACCTCCCTCAGTAGCTGGGTGACCTGGCCTGCGCGGAATTCGTTCCAGAAAAGGGCTGCCGTGGTAAGAATCCTGTCTGCCGGCGGCTGCGTCCCTTCAAGCCAAGCGGTAACGGTCTCCGCATTGAGCTCTTCCGGCAGAAGTCGGGGGTCCAGTCCCCAGAGCTGCTGGAATTCTCCGGCCAGCGTGTCGCTTTTTCCATAGCCGGGGCCGGGGTAGCGGATGAAGTCAAGATGGATTCCTGCCACCGGATAGCGGGCAAGCAGTTCCCGAACCACTGCCGCAAAGAGGGTCCGGTATTCCGGGGAGCCCGGGTCGGCGTAGCTGCCTTCGATCCAGCCCAGCCGTTTCTCCCGTTCGGAATAACTGGAAACCTGTCGCCCATTGTTGTCGAAGAGAATCCAGGGCTGGTCCGGGTGTCCGGGGTGCTTTTTGTTTTCAGGCGGGGTGGTGTCGCCCCAGAGGTAATAGGTGTTGAGCCAGGCATGGAGGGGCAGGGGGGCGCAGTCGTTGAGCAGTTGCGCCAAAGGGTCGAAAGTCACCGGGGTCCCGGCCAGGTTCTCGGCCCGGGGTGCGATGTCGCTTTGATACAGGGCATCGGCCCGGCCTCTGACCTGCACCAGCAGCTGGTCAAACCCTGCTTGCTTTGCTTCCCGACAGACCGAGGCAACCTCCGCCGGGGTGTCCAGCTCGAAACGCACAATCCAGGCGGAGGTCCGCAGCCGTGGGGCGCAGGCCGAGAGCAGAAGCAACAGGGCCAGGGCAGGAAACATGAAGCGCAGGTAAAGGGGGTGCGGGCTTGGCATCCTGGTTGACCTTTTGGCGGTAGGATGGTAATTTGCGCGACGTTTTCGTGACATGGAAATTCCATTTTTGTCCGCAATGTTTATCGTTTCCCCGGGGCACTAAAATTTCGGCAGCCCATAAAGAGGAGCCGTTCAGCAGTGCAGCGGATGCGCGAAAGTGGTCTGTCCGCTTACACACGGTATGCGGAACAGGCCGATGACAAAGCAGATGCGGTGCGGCTGAACGGTTACCCCGCATTGTTACCGTGCCGCCTACCTATTGCACCAGGAAAAAGATGATGACCGACCTGAAAAATTTCCCCGAGGGCATGCAACCGTTGGGTGACTCCCTGTTTTTCTTTGCCTGCCACCCCGAGGTTCCTTGCTTTACCCGCTGCTGCCGGAAGCTCACCCTCTTTCTCTACCCCTACGATCTCATCCGCCTGAAAAAAAGGTTGGGGATCACCTCGGAGGAGTTTCTCAACACCTACACCGGCGTGGCCCAAGGGGCCAACCCGCTTTTCCCCGCCATTGTCATGCGGATGCGGGATGATGCGGAAAACTCCTGCCCGTTTCTGGACCCGGAAAGGGGCTGTCTCGTCTATGAAGATCGCCCCTCCGCCTGTCGTACCTACCCTTTGGAACGCGCCGTTGACCGCAATCCGGAAAGGGGTCGGCCCCGGGCCTATTATTTCATGACCAATCACTCCTACTGTCTGGGACATCAGGAAAAAAAGGAGTGGACTGTAAAGGAATGGCTTCGCGACCAGCAGCTGGCCTATTACAATGCCATGGACGACCTCTGGGCCGAGATGGACACCCTCTTTTCTTCAAATCCCTGGCAGGGCGAGGGCGCGGCCGGGCCCAAACAGCAGCTGGCTTTCATGGTCTGTTACAATATCGACCGGTTCCGGCAGTACGTGGCTGAACATAATATGCTCAACGTCTACCGGCTGGATAAATCACGGAAACGGCTCATCGAGACCGATGACGAGGCCCTGCTCACCTTCGGCTACGACTGGCTCAAGTTGGTGCTTGGCAACAAGCCCACCCTCCAGTTGAAGCGATAAAGGCAATCGGCTCTTCTGGCCTCCCAACGGGACACCTCCGTGCATAACAGACTTGCAAATCTTCGCGCCTATTTCCCTGCCATTGCCTTCTTCTGCGGTTTTTTGTGGGATGCGCTCACCATCGGCCGGTCAGTGGCTCCTTCGGATCTCTGGATTCTCTCCGGCTATCTCGCCGGAGCGGCCTCCATCCTCTGGTGGCTGGGGCATCGCCGCCACGCCCTTGCGCTGACTGCGTCCGAAGGTGGCGCGCAGACTGCGGCGCTTTCGGAAAACCCATCTCCGCCCACTTTTTTTCGTTCGATCTGGTGGGAACGCGCCCCGTTCCTGCTTCTCCAGTTTCTGTTCGGCGGGCTTTTCAGCGCGCTTTTTATTCTCTACTTCATAAGTTCCAGTCACCTGACAGCCATGGTGTGGTCCTTGGGGCTTGGCGGTTTGCTGATCGCCAACGAGTTTCTTGACGACAAGTATCACCGTTTTACCCTCACCTGGGCCTTGTTCGGGCTCTGCGCCATGTTGCTGTTCAACTTTGTCCTGCCATACATGGTCGGCAGTATCAGCATGGTGTGGTTTTATCTCAGCACCCTGGCTGGAGCGGGTCTCACCCATTGGCTGCGCAAATATACGCGGGGGTGTCCCGGGCGGGTTGCGCCGGTTTGGATTCTCGCCGCCATGTTGGCGGTGGCCTATCCCTTGGATCTTATCCCTCCGGTTCCTCTGGTTAAGCGTGACATTCAGGTGGGAAGAAATTTTGAGCATGTGGGTGATGAGTATCGTCTCACCCTTGAAAAATCTCCGTGGTGGGTATTCTGGCGGGAGTTGTCAACCGAGGTCCATCTTGCCCCGGGCGAGCGGCTGTACTGTGTTTCCTCGGTATTCGCCCCGGGCGGATTGAGTACCCGTTTGTATCACCGTTGGGAGCATTACGATGCCAACCGCGGTTGGCTGACCGTTTCCCGCATGGGTTTCGGACTTTTCGGTGGTCGCAATGGCGGTTTCCGTGGGTATACCTATAAGCAGGATGTGCCGGCAGGGGAATGGCGGGTGAATGTGGAAACTGAAAATGGCCACACGATTGTTATCCATGCTTTTACCGTGGTGAAGGATGCCCCGCCTGAGCCGGACATGACGACGATACGGGGCTTGTGAGGGCGAAGGTCCCGTGTTGCTAGGTTTTTTTTCTCTTTTTCCTCTCTGTCCGGATGTGTTACCTTCCTGTCAATAACAATGACTTATTTTGGGATCAAGCTCTGGATGAAAAAGATACTTCTCTGCCTTTTGCTCAGTGCCGCAGCCTTCATGGCGAATGGCTGCGGCTCGGTGCAAGTGGTGCCCCCCGAGGCGATGGGGCCCGATGTTTACCGGATCAGCAACTGGGGCACCTCGAGAACGATTCTTTCCGAAACCGTGAAAAGCGCCACTGAGAGATGCGCGAAGGAGAATAAGCAGTACCTCTTTGTGAAGAATATTTTCCAGTACGGCAGCAATCTGGGTATCGACATGGTTTCCTATCAACTTTATTTTACGTGTGTTGAGGAAGGGGATCCACGTTTAAAAGAACGGAAATCTCCAATGGATCCCGCGGAACAAAAGGTGGATCAAGGGGAAAGGCGCCCGAGGCGGAAGATCGTTCCGGAGAGGGAGCAGGTTAAGCCGGTGGAGCGCCCGGCCCCAGAGAAGGTTGTTCCGGCGAAGGAAAAGCCCCCTGTACAGGAGCAGGCCAGCCCTGCCGAACCGGTCGAGCAAAAACCCGTGGTTAGCCCCGGAAAGGAGGCGGCTCCCGCCCCGGAGAAGGAAAAGCCATCCGCGCCTGAGCAGGCCGGCCCTGCCAGGAAACCGGTCAAGGAGAAGCCTGCGGTCAGCTCTGTTCAGGAGGAGGTGCCCAAGGTTTCCGAAGAGCAGTTGCGCAAGGGAAATCCCGGGATGGGTGAGCCGGAAGCCCTGCGGAAGGACGAATCCCCCCTCGACGTCGAGAGCGAGAAGAAGGTCCGCATCATCGAAGAACCTCTGTACAAATAGCCTGATTGCCATCCGGCGTCAGGCGTTCTCCCCTAGGCATTCAAGTCGCCTTAATAATATCCTTGGGTTCCTTCAACTTCAACGGAAGCGGCTGAATCTTGTTAATTTTCTTCCCGTTTTTTGGAGATGGCATTCGTGTATGCGGTATTATCTGCGATCGTTGTTTGAGTTTCAGATGTATGCAAGCAGCCCACGTTATGGGGACGGAATAGATAATTTTGTTTTCTGGCCAGAGATGGTGCTTTCGCTCGACCTCGCCGCGTCCGCTATTAGAAATTAGAATCCGCGTAGCAACAGCACAATGATCGGGCTGGGCTAGATGATCAGCCTGACCCCGCCAAGTTGTGCAACCCGGTACGGAAAGCGATCGCCTGGGGAGCCGATGAACATAAAATTGACTGGAATATTCCACTGTTGCGAGAGTTCCTGGATGAGTTCCGGCCCGAAAATTCCCTGAATGCAAACGTATTCTATCTTGATATCCGGGTATTCGCGATCGAGGAATTCAATGTCCTTGTCAAGGCATTCGGCTACTTCATCTTTTCCACCGCGGGTTACAGTAACGATCTTGATTTTGCGGGTATGTTCGTTGTCCTGGATATAGAGCAGGACCTTGTTCAGGTTGGAGAGGTTGTCGCCCCTGGTGAAAAAAACGAATTCCTGGTCTTGGATCTTGTCGATGGTCTTCCGGATGCCTTCGTTGGTTTTGGTGACCAGCTTGAGGATCGGAACAAAAAGATATTCAATGAACTGCATCAGGGTATCGAGCAGGGCGATGCGGTTGAGCATGATGGTGACAAAAATCATCGCCGGCACGAAATATTCGGCAAAAATGAAAAGGTTGGAGTCTTCGCCGGGAAGCGGCTCTTGCAAGATGTTGCCCCACAGAGCGCAGAGTACCGCGCAAATAGCCACCAATACCGCGCTCCAGGAAGCCCTTTCCGGCCTGGGCAGTTTGGCCCGTTTGACTTTCAGAAGGATGTTGCCGATACCGAAGAGCCCCATGACCAGGAGAAAGGAGATGGTATACACTCCGGCAAGGGCTGAGACCGCACCGTTGGTGATCAGGAGGATGGAAACGCTCAAAAGAAAGAAGACGATGGTGATGCGATAGGAGCTGCCCCATTTGTTCTTCTTCAGCAGATAAAGCGGCAGGATCCGGTCCAGGGTCATGCGTTCGAGCAGACCGGTGACGCCCACATAGGCGGTAAGCACGGCGCCGCTCAAGACGACAACCGCATCGATGGAAACCAGGGTGGCCAGCCCGTCTCCGCCGGTTATCTGTCCCATGTGGGAAAGGAGATTGGTCGCATGGGCATTTACCTCCGGGATCGGCACGACCGCCAGAGCAAGAAAGGCCATCAGAGGATTGCAGATACTCACCACGATCCACATATTGCGCAGGGTCTTGGGGAAAACCCCGTCCTCTTGCTCTTCAACGAAGTTTGCCGAACTCTCAAAGCCGGAGATCCCCAGCATGGCGGCGGCAAAACCCCAGAAGATTGCCATGGTGATGCTGCCTTGCGGGAGCGGGAGTTCGTTGTTGGCATAGAAAATATCCAAGCCGTTCTGGAACAGGTAGTAAATGATCGCCCCGGAAAGAAAGACCAGGGAGAAAAGATGAAAGATAAAGATGATCTGGGCGACGATGGAAGATTCGCCGATGCCCATGATGGTTATGCCCAGAAAGACGGCAAGCAGGAGCACCGTGGCTGCAATGATCGGCAACGAGGGGATGATCCCGTGCAGGTAGTGCATGGCCTCGGAGGCGGAGATCACCGCAGTGGCCATATACGAGAGCAGGGTCAGGGTGGCGGCCAGGGAGGCCATGGATTTGCTGGTCGTGTTCAGCAAGGCATTGTACGCCCCGCCGTTTAAGGGGAGAGCGCCGACGACCTCACCATAGATCTTGCGAAACAGGTAGAGAACCCCGGCCACGATCAAGAGGGTGATCCAGGCGTACTGGCCGGCGGCAACAATCGCCAGAGCAGAAACGTAGAGCACCGACGAGGA
>Ga0224510_10000023_pt1 | contig 120031 bp, 97 predicted proteins | sample SF_May12_sed_USG_FD_170161 | JGI IMG/M metagenome (GOLD analysis project Ga0224510, IMG submission 170161) | Sediment microbial communities from San Francisco Bay, California, United States - SF_May12_sed_USGS_4_1 | ecosystem: Environmental > Aquatic > Marine > Sediment | place: USA... | reverse complement strand
GGGGACATGTACAGAATTCCAAGCTCGGTTGTCTGTTGCAGGCGGTGCAACGCGCTCCTGTCATCCCGTCTTGACAGGATTTTTTCGATAGGTGCTGCTGGGTGCGCCGTCAACATAGATGCCTTCCAGGTAGGAGAGTTTTCTCGGCAGCTGTTGCACCGTGCCCCTGGAAATCAGGAATGTTGCTTTGCGCCCCCGCGAAGCAAAGCGCAGCAAAGGGGTCAAATCTTTATCCTTGGAAGCCTCCCTCTCAACAGGGGGAAAAGACAAGGTTCTTCCCAAGTTTTTTTAGAACAGATCAACACCTTCGAGTACACCGCTTAACGATACACCTCGTCATGGCTGCCGACATCAAGCAGGATAATTTCTTGGTCCGAAATCAGGAGGGTCAGGGTTAGGCGGTAGCTGGAGGTGATGCTGATTGCCTGCACTCCCTTGAGTTTGCCGCCAAGGTGGTGGTAGCGAAGATGCGGCTGAAAGGGATCGCGCTCAAGATCACTGAGAATCGTTGCGAATTTTTCCCGCAATTCCTGGTGTTGTTTGAGAAACTTCCGGGCCGAGCGGGTGAAGCCGGAGGTCCAGACGAGGGTGTACATGCATCAGCCTTCTGCGTCCAGTTCTTTCAGCAACTCCGCCGCTGTGCCGCGTTGCACCCGGCCGGCGCGCAGGTCTTTCAGCGAGGCCAGCACCCGCGCCGTGTGCGCCTCGTCCTCCGCCTCCAGCAATGCTTGGTAGCGATCCTCAGAAATCACCACGTATTGCGGTTGATTGTTGCGGATCACATGAAGATCGCCTTTGGCAATGCAATCATCCACCGCAGCGATACCGCGACGCTTAATCTCCTGGGCAGGTATGGTATTCATTTGCAGACTCCTTTAGGTACTTGTTTAGGTATCATTATACCACTCGCTGCAGGGAAAGGCAATGCGTCTTGTTTTTTGGGTCATTTCATGGACAATACAGAATTCCAAGCTCGGTTGTCTGTTGCAGGCGGTGCAACGCGCTCCTGTCATCCCGTCTTGACGGGATTTTTTCGATAGGTGCTGCTGGGTGCGCCGTCAACATAGATGCCTTCCAGGTAGGAGAGTTTTCTCGGCAGCTGTTGCACCGTGCCCCTGGAAATCAGGAATGTTGCTTTGCGCCCCACCGTAAGCGTTCCCAGCTTTTCCATGCCGAAGAATCCGGCGCCGTTTTCCGAACCGCAGCGGATGGCCTCTTCCAGTGAATAGCCCGCCTTGATGAACAATTTAATCTCCTCGGCCATCGACTCGCCATGGAGTATGCCGACACTGCCGGCCCCGGTTCCCACCGCCGTTTTCACCCCCAATTCTCTGGCAAAACGCAGTTGGGTGAGTTGTTCGGCGAGCGTCTTTTTCCAAAAATCCTCCGCACCGGGGATGGGCTTTCCCGGCGCCACATAGCGGATGGAGAAACGGCAGCACACACTCCCGCCTGAACTTGCACCGTCCAAACCGTTCTTGGCCCGCAGGACGCTGGGAATCCACAGCACATCCTGCTTGGCCATTTTTCGGAGATTCTCCTCGCCCATGCCGTACCCCTGTTCGATGGCATCGCATCCAGCCGCAAGCGCCTCCGCCACCTGTTGCACGCCATTGGCCACCACCACCGCCTTTCTGCCGCCTTTGTGTTGCAGAATGTTCCGCAGCTCTTCAGGGCTCAGCCGGGGGTCTGGGACGTGATCGTCTTCGATATTCGCGGAATAGCCGATCTTGAGGAAATCACCGGTTGTCGAGTTGCCGGTTGCACAATCCTGATTGCTTCGGCAGAGAGGGCCGGAGGAAAGAAGGTCAATGATGCTCTCCTGGGCCAGTTCTTTTTGATACCGGGCCACCAGGCCGCTGTCATCGCTGTCGGCCAATCCCAGCACTCCGTGGGCCTGGCAGTCGCGGATATGCCGCTCCAGCATGGATATCTTTTTCGCAACGTCACCCTCTTCGCTGGAGAGCCTTACCCTTAGGTCCACCGAGGGCGATCGCGACAGCGACACGCTGCAGTCAACCAGTGCAGGCAAAATGACGCAGTGTGAGAAATCGTCGATTGCAGCTCTGTCATTGCTGGGAAGGTCTGCTGCGGAACCGATGGCGGTAATGATGGTGTCCGTCACTTTTAAAAAGACATTCCGGCGCACCTCGGCACCGGTGCCGTCGATCAAACTTCCTGCCAGGATGAATCGTGTGCCGCCAGGAAAAGATGGTGGCCGGCATTGTTTTTCTGTCATGCCAAAGCCATCATAACAGGCCGATTCCTCCGAGCATTGCCTTGGCTGCGGTAAACAACCCGTCCTTGCCGGCTTCGCTTCTCGCCTCGACGTAAAAACGCACCTTGGGCTCGGTGCCGGATGGCCTGATCATCAGCCAGCTGTTGTCTTCCAGAATCATTTTTCGGCCGTCAATGCTGATTACCTCGGTAATCTTCTTTGCTTGTCCGCCAATATCAAGCACGGTACCGACCGCGTATTTATCCAGTCCGGCCAGGGTGTCCAGCAGCGCTTTTCCCTGCCGGCTTACCTCGACCCCGCCCTTGGCCGGGTAGTAGTGGCCGTATGCCGCCTGGATCTCGGCAAGATACTCGCCAAGATTCTTTTGCAGGCTGAGCATCATGTCCAGGGCGAGGATCAGGCCGATGTAGGCGTCTTTTTCCGGGGTGTGGCCGACAACCGAGATGCCGTCCGACTCTTCAAAACAAACCAATGCCTTGCCGATCACCGGCTTGAACTCCTTGAATCCCACCTTCGGCTCAAAGATTTCCTCGTGTAACCCCTTGGCAATGGCGTTGGCAAAATTGCTGGTCGCAACGGTCTTGGCCACCAGGCCACGCTTGCCCTTTTTTTCATGGAGATAATGAAAGGCCATGGCCCCGAAAAGGTTCATGTCAATCTCGATGGTGCCGTCGGTAAAGCGAATCCGGTCGGCGTCGGGGTCGATGATAACCCCGAGCTTGAGCGGCTCCGGCCGCTGCTGCAGGGTGGTCATAACCTGGTGCATGTTGGTGGAGGAGGGCTCCGGTGCGACTCCGCCAAAGGTGGGGTCTGCCTGGTAGCGGAAAAGGAGGAGGTGCTCCGAGGGCTGGTTGTTAAAAAAGGAGCGCATGTGCACCCGGCTGGCCCCATGGACACAGTCCACCGCAACGACGCAGTTCGGGGCACCATGAAAGGATGCAATTATCCCGTTGTAGTCCAGGCCATGGAGGGAAGCGCCTCTGGCGACCAGCTCCTGCCAGCAACCAAGGGCATCGCATTGCTTTACCAGGGTTGTATCCGGGTTCAGCGTCGGGTTAATTCCTTTTGCGACGAGTTGCCGGGCGTTTTCCGTGATCCGGTTGGTGATCTCCGAGGCTGCGGGTCCGGCATCGGCGGCATTGAATTTAAAGCCGGCATACTCCAGGGGGTTATGGCTGGGGGTGAGATTTATCGAAAAGGCAGCTTTTAAAATGAGCACCGCGGCGGAAAGGGTGCCGGTTGTCGCTTCATTGGCATAGTGAACGGTGATGCCGTTGCTGGTTAATACCTCGATAACCCGCTCAGCCAGGAGGCTGCCGCCGAATCGGTTGTCAAAGCCGACCACGGCGCCCCGTTGCTGTACCTCGCTGAAACTGCGTACGCCCAGGGGGGCGGCCAGGGCAGCGTCCTGGTCCAGGTTGCGGTACATGGCAACGATGGCCTGGGTGACCTGTCCGACGGATTGCAGGGTGAAATCCTTGCCGATGATCCCCCGCCAGCCTGAGGTGCCGAAGGAAACCTGTTTGCTCGGAGGATTGGTGCTGGTCCGAATTTCATCCTCAACCAGGGCATAAGCGCGGGTGATGGCCTCGCTTGCCAGGAGGAATTCCTGGGAGCCCGGGGAAGCGTTGTTTTTCAGGGACACCAGTTTTTTGATGAGCCCGAAGTAGTCGCTGTCTGCATGGTTGTCAGGCGTGAGATGTTCACGAAAAAGGAGTTCGATATTTTGGCTGATCATGTTGAGGCCTTTGTTTTCTAGGGGAGAGAGGAAAAAAACAAAAAAATATATGCATCGATATATTATGATATACTATTTGCTACGTGCGAGGCAACGGGTCAATTTTTTGCTGTTTGGTCAGGTTTCGATTGACCCGTAAGGTAAGATTCGCTATACATTGCAGGCGTGCTGACGGTCATTAAATCATTGGATTTTTTAGTGCGTTCCACGTCCTGAACTTTTAAATAAATAATTAGGGAGCAGAACACAATGGGTAAACATGATGAGGCTTTCATTCTCTGGTTTGATGATATCGGTATCGAGGATGTGCCCCTGGTTGGCGGCAAAAACGCATCTCTGGGTGAAATGCATCAGAAGCTTACCTCAAAGGGTGTTGATGTTCCGAACGGTTTTTCCATTACGGCCTATGCCTATCGGCATCTGTTGAAAACCGCCGGTATCGGCCAAGCCATCGAAGATGCCCTGGCCGACCTTGACACCCATGATCTGCGCAATCTGCAGGCCCGCGGCGAGAAAGCGCGGCAGATTATCCGTCATGCCGAGTTCCCCGAGGATCTGCGCACGGCTATCCTTGATTCGTACAAGAAGATGGAAGAGATGTACGGCCCCAGTGTTGACGTGGCCGTGCGTTCTTCCGCCACAGCCGAGGATTTGCCGGACGCCTCCTTCGCCGGCCAGCAGGAAACCTATCTGAATATCCGCGGCCCTGAGCAGCTCATCGATGCCTGCCGCCGCTGTTTTGCCAGCCTTTTCACCGATCGGGCCATCTCCTATCGGCATGACAAGGGCTTTGGCCAGTTTGACGTCTATCTCTCCATCGTGGTTCAGAAGATGGCCCGCAGTGACTCCGCCTCTTCCGGCGTTATGTTCTCCATCGATACGGAAAGCGGTTTCGAGGATGCGGTCTTTATCACCGGTGCCTGGGGCTTGGGCGAAACCGTGGTTCAGGGTGCGGTCAATCCCGATGAGTTCTACGTTTTCAAACCGACCCTCAAAGAGGGCAAGCGGCCCATCGTCGGCAAGACCATCGGCAGCAAAGAAATCAAGATGATCTACGACAACGATCCCAGCACCGAAGAGCCGGTGAAGACGATCAACACCACGCCGGAAGAGCGCGGCAAGTACGTGATCAGTGACGATGAGATTCTCCAGCTTGCCAAGTGGGCATGCATCATCGAGGATCACTACGGCAAGGGCATGGATATCGAATGGGCCAAGGACGGCGACGGCGTGAACGTCGGCACCGGCAAGCTCTTCATCGTCCAGGCCCGTCCCGAAACCGTGCATTCCCAGAGCAACAAGGGTTGCATCGAAACCTACAAGCTGCAAGAGAAGGGCACGGTTTTGGTGGAAGGTTTGGCGGTTGGCACCAAGATCGGTCAGGGCGAGGCCAACGTCATTGCCAATGTTGTCGACATCCACAGCTTCAAGAAGGGCCAGGTGTTGGTGACCGACATGACCGATCCCGACTGGGAGCCGATCATGAAGATTGCTTCGGCTATCGTCACCAACCGCGGCGGCCGGACCTGCCATGCCGCGATCATCTCCCGCGAGCTGGGCATCCCTTGCGTCATCGGCACCGGCGACGGCTCCAAGAAGATCAAGAACGGCCAGAATATCACCGTTTCCTCGGCAGAGGGCGAAAAGGGTCTGGTGTATGAGGGATTGTTGAAGTTCGAAATAGATCGTCTCGATCTGGCCAATCTGCCCAAGACCAAGACCAAGATCATGATGAACCTGGCCATCCCGGAGAAGGCTTTCTCCGAGTGCCAGATTCCCAATGACGGCGTCGGCCTGGCCCGTGAGGAGTTCGTCATCAACTCCCATATCGGCATTCACCCGCTGGCGCTTTTCAACTACGATGAGTTGAAGAAGTCATCTGATCCGGAAAAGCAGGCGGTGGTCAAAATTATCGACAAGAAGACCACAGCCTATACGGATAAGAAACAGTTCTTCATCGACAAGGTTGCCGAGGGTGTGGGCCGTATCGCTGCAGGCTTCTATCCCAAGGACGTCATCGTCCGCCTCTCCGACTTCAAGTCCAACGAATACGCCAACCTCACCGGCGGCACCTTTTACGAGCCGCACGAGGAGAACCCGATGATCGGCTGGCGCGGCGCCTCCCGCTATTATGATCCCAAGTACCGGCCGGCCTTTGAGCTGGAGTGCAAGGGGTTGCTCAAGGCCCGTAACGACATGGGTCTCACCAACATCAAGCTGATGGTGCCCTTCTGCCGTACCCCCGAAGAGGGCAAGAAGGTCATCCAGGTCATGAAGGAGTGCGGTCTGGTTCAGGGCGAGAATGGCTTGGAGCTGTACGTGATGTGTGAGATCCCCTCCAACGTTATCCTGGCCGATGCCTTTGCCGATATTTTTGACGGCTTTTCCATCGGTTCCAATGATCTGACCCAGCTCACCTACGGTCTTGACCGCGATTCCGGGCTGCTTGCCGGTGTGGCAGACGAGCGGGATGCTGCGGTTAAGGAGATGATCAAGATGGTCATTGCCACCGCCAAACGGCGCGGCCGGAAGATCGGCATTTGTGGTCAGGGGCCCTCGGACTTCCCCGAGTTCGCCACCTTCCTGGTCGAGTGTGGAATCGATTCTATGAGTCTTATCCCGGACACTGCGGTCAAGACACGTTTGGCCGTGGCAGCCAAGGAGAAGGAGATGGGGATTACTCCTTAAGCTTCTTTGAAGTTAGAACCATAAAAAAAGGGCCCCGCATTATTGCGGGGCCCTTTTTTTATGGTGTGTTGTGTCTTGATTTCCCCTGGTGCGGGGGCAATTTTTTCTATTTCAGCTCTTTCAGCCGTTTCTGGGCCATTTCAACCTGTTCGCTTTTGGGGTAATCGGCAAGAAGCTTGTTGTAAACAATCTTGGCCGTGTCCTTTTCGGCGAGCTTTTCAAATGCCTGCCCCTGCTTAAAGAGTGCGGCCGGGGCCTTGTTGTTCTTGGGGTAATCGGCGATCACCTTCTGATACTCAAGGATAGCCAGCTCGAATTCTTTTTGTTGGAAAAGGCATTCACCCAACCAGAATCGTGCATTGGGAGCGAGGGGCGCGGTCCGGTTTTTTTCCAGGTAACTCGAAAAGGCACTGTACGCTTCTTTGTATTTACTCGCCTTGTAGGCGGAAAGTCCCTTATTGTAGACGGCGTCGCTGGTATTCGTCTCCGGGTCTTGGGCTGTCGTCTTCTCTGAAGCCGGTTTTGCTGTTTCTTCAGGTTTTGCCGTCTCTTCCGTTTTTCCTGTTTTTTTCTTGGTATCTTCCGGCTCGATGGTCCGGGGGGCGCCGGCTATATCTGCTTTTTTGCGTGCTTCTTCCGCTGCCTTGGCGGCACTGGCGGCACGGTCAGCCGCCTCTTTGGCTCGATCTTCCTGGATTCGGTTGAAGTCGCCGGAGACGGAAGCAAACTGTGCATTGATTCCGGTTAACTTGCTGTTCATTTCTGTGATCTGACTACGCAGTTGCTCAATCTGAGTATTGGAGTTTTGCTTTAAGGAAGCCTGCTCTCCCTGCAATTTTTTAATCAGGATATTTTTCTCCTCAACCCGTGCTTCAAGCTGCAATAACCGAGATTTGATCTGGTCGAGCTGGTTCGCCAATTCAGCTTGGGTGCCGCGCTGGTTTTTTATGGCGTTGAAGGCGTTGTCGATTTCCTCGATTTTTGTGTCCGTGCTGCGGAGCCTCATGTCAAGGCCCCTGACATCTTTTTCCGCCGCGCATTGCATGAGCAAAGGGGAAAGGCACAGGGTGAGGGCAAGATTTATGAGTGGTCGTTTCATGGGGCTGTCTCCTGGCAAAATAAAAAGCTTACAGGTCTTGACGCGGGGACCATTGCGGGCTGGATTGCGAACCCGTGAGGTTGAAAAGCGAACGAAGTTCCATCCCGTTTTTAAAGATGGCGCATATGTCCTGTTTGTTGTTCCGTTTTCTTGAGAAGATCAGTTGCCGACCATCCGGCGACCAGCTGGGAGATTCGTGATCTCCGGCTGTTTGCGTCAATTGAACAGGAGTGCCGCCTTCTGGCTTGATCAAAAGGATATGGGTGCTGCCGCCTACCCTGCCTGTGTAGGCGATCCAGTCTCCTTTCGGTGACCAGCTCGGGGTGGTGTTTTCTTTGCCAAGATAAGTAATCCGTTGTACGGCCTTGGTTGCAACATCCATGACATAGATTTGCGGGGTGCCGCTCCGGTCGGAAACAAAAGCCAATTTTTTACCATCTGGCGACCAGGTCGGGGATACGTTGACACCCTCGCCATTTGTCAACTGTCGCAATTCGTTGCCGTTGTTGTCAATCAGATAGATATCCGGGTTAGATGATTTGCTGATGGTAAGGGCGATGGTGTTGCCATCCGGCGACCATGATGGCGCCATATTGAGGCCTTTCCTGCGGGAAATGGCTCGAGTGGTTTTAAGAACATTCAGTTCGGTGATGTAAAGATTGGGATTGCCCCGATGATACGAGGTGTAGGCCAGCCACTTGTTGTCAGGGGAGAATCTCGGGGAAAGTGCAATATATTCATGCTGGGTCACCTGGCGGATGTTGTCGCCAAGAACGTCGGCAAGCCAAATCTCCTTATGTCCCGTAGCCGTGGAAACAAAGGCAATCTGGCTCTGACTTACCCCGCGTTCTCCGGTGAGCTGCAAAACAATTTCATCGCAGAATTTTTTAATGCTGTCCTGATGCTTGCTGATAGGGGTCTGGTAACGGCGGCCAAGAATCATGTGGCCAGATTGAATTTCATTCAGGCGTAGTTCCAAGACAAGGCCGTCGGCTGTCATCTCGTATTGGCCAAGTACTGTGAATTCCGCGCCCAGGGCAGGCCAATCCCAAGTCTGGGCGCCACCGTAAGCTGAGGGGGAGATTATTTCGACAAACCCGTGAAAGGCCAAGGCCCGACTCATGAGATCCGCCATCTTCTTGCCGCCGTCATGGATGGTGTCCGGCCGTTTTTTATCGACAAAATAGGGAACCGCGATCTTCACCTTGCGGAGGTTGGCAGAGGTGATATCGAGATATACTATGGCTTCCGCGGGCTTGGTTGAACCGAGCAGCAGGGTAAGGCATAAAAGAATCATCCCCAGTGCGCGCCCGAATATCCTGTTCTTGCCGGAAGGACAACAGGGAGTCATGCCGGAGGTTGCGGCGTGGACCGATGGGTGGTTTTCAGTTTTTTGAAAGCAGCTGTTTTTCATAAAAGAATCCATATCAAAAGACTTCTCCTGGCCTGAATTTAAGGCCGATTTCCATTTCTGACTGATTAATGCCGACTGGGAATGGCGGCAGGGGGGAAGAAAGTTTCAGTGTTTTTTCGACAAATTGATTAAAAAACACATTGTCTGATTTTTTCTTAAAAGAGCTTTCAACAACAACGCCGTCGCGCCTGACCCGGATAATGACAATCGCCTCGACGTTTTCCTTCCAATTTTGCAGATCCGGCAGCACCCAGTGCTCTTGGATCTGACTGTTTACGGCAATGAGGTAGCGCCGGAGATTATCATCGACCGTGATCCCGCCGCCTCCTCCAGTGCCACCCGAACCGTTGCCGGCCTGGGCAGCTGCGGTGGATGATGCGGTGGCTGCTTTCCCAGCTGCAAGTTGCTGCCCGGCCATGAGCGCCTTTTTCAGGCTGTCGACAGCACCTTTCGCCTTTTTGTCCGCATCGGCCCTGGCTTTTTCGGCTGCTTCCCTTGCTTCCCTTGTTTGCTTTTCAAGATTATCGGCGAGCAGTTTATCCCGCAACATCTTTACCTTGTCGATGTCTGCTTTATCCTTGGTTTTAATCGGCTTAAGCGAAACAACGTCCTTGGCGACCGCCGGCGGTTCGGGAACAGTCTTTGTTTTTTGTGGCGGCGTGGGCTTTACCGGTTCAGGCGCGGCTACGGGCTTTGCTTGGACGGGTTCAGCCTTGGGAGCGACTGCCTGGCTTGGCGCAGCAGCAGGAGCTGGTCCGCGAAGGTCTTCTACGTTAAAGAGATTGACCGTAAACACTTCCGGAATTTTTTGCTGAAAGTGCAAGAAATTTGGGGCATACAGTCCAAAGAGCAAAAAACAAACATGCACGGCAATGGTAAAAAACAGTGGTTTTTGCCATTGCTTGTCGGGCAGCTCGGATGTGGGTAGGCAGGAAGGCACGGTGTATATGTTATCTTTTTGGTTTATCGATCTCGGGCTGGGTAATCATGCCAAGCTTATCAAAACCAACGGCCTTGATATCGGACATGAGCGAAACCACCAGACCGTAGGGGACTTCTTTGTCGGCCCTGAGCAGAACCGTATCGTTTCTGCCTTTCTTGGCAAGGGCGGCCAGTTCCTGCTTGATGGCGGCCTGGGTGCCCTTGGTATTGTTGAGTAAAAATTCCCCTTTTTTGGTGATCGTTACAATAATGGGGGTCTTTTCCTGTTGCAGGGGCTTGGCAGTGGTTTCCGGCAAATCAATGTCAACGCCCTGGGTCATCATGGGAGCGGTAATCATGAAAATGATCAGCAGCACGAGCATGACGTCCACCAGGGGAGTGACGTTGATATCCGAAACAAGCCGTTTTTTGCAGTTGCCGTCTTCGACCGGACCCATGGCGAATTCCTGTAGAACGTTGTTTAAAAATAATTACAGCATTGAATGATCGTGGTCGGCGTAATGCGCCGTAACACAGTGGTGAAAAATCTTAAGCCGTTCCGCAATGGCTCCTCACAGTTGTTATCCCTGGCGGGAAATAAAGTCCCGTTCCACGAGGTTGAGAAAATCAACGGAAAAGCTGTGCATCCTGTTTTCGATCTCCCCCAGTTGGTTGGAATAGTAATTGTAAAAAACAACAGCGGGGATTGCCACGGCAAGACCAGCTGCCGTAACGACCAAGGCCTCGGAGACACCGGGAGCCACGACGGCCAGCGAGGCTGAACCGCGCATGCCTATCTCATGGAAAGAGGACATGATGCCCCACACCGTTCCGAAAAGACCGATAAACGGCGCGGTGCTGCCGGTGGTTGCCAGGAAGGAGAGTGACTTGGAAAGCCGGGAGGACTCGAGGTTTTCAGCTTTGCGCAGTGCTCTTTTCAGAGGCTCCATGCCGGCAAGGCGTGTTTCCAGGGTTTCCTCGGCAGCGCGGGAGGTGGATGTGGTTTTGCCGAGTTTTTGCAGCTCATGATAACCGGCTCGGAAAATGTTTGCTTCAGGGCACAAGGTCAGGTTGTTGGCGAATCTGACGGCCTCGGAAAGATTTTTGCTCTGCCAGAAGGTTTCCAGAAATTCCTCGCTTTCCGTTCTCGCTTTCTTAAAGAGGGAGAATTTTTGGAAAACTATGAACCACGAGTACAAAGAGAAGCACAGCAGCATGATCATGACAAATTTGACCGTGAGTCCGGCGCCCAGGAACATTGAAATAATATTAAGCTCTCCCACTTCCACTCGTCCTCATTAGGTTAATTTGGTTGAGACCTGAAACGTAAAATCCATACACGAAAGCATGTCGCTGAAACAGTCGAGGCTGGTTCTTATCGAGAAAAGAGGGGGGATGGTGCGGTGACATGCCGGTGAGATACGCCCCTGAATATTCCCGCTACTTGTAATTTTTTTTATGCATCTTGTCAATGGAACTCATTAATGATAGCGAGGTATTCTCAAAAAAAAATGTTGGAAAACGTGAAGAAGGCAAAGGTGAATATTTTTGACATCGTCGGGCAAAAAAGGTATTAAATCTTGTTTAAGCATCGTCGGAACGGCGGCTGGCTGTGTTGCCCCGCTTCAAGCAGTATACCGTTTCGTTTTTTCCGGATACATTTGCAGGATATATCTCCAATGAAAGAAATTAAGGTTGGTTTGCTGGGTTTTGGCACCGTCGGCAGCGGTTTGGCAGAGGTTCTTTTGCAGCAGGCAGATCGGTTACGCAGAAAAACAGGGACTTCCATCCGTCTGTGCCGCGTGGCGGATATCCGTCTTGAAGCGTTGCCTCCGCAATTTAAAGATGTACAGCTTGTCCGGGATGCGGACCTGATTTTTAAGGACCCGGAGATCGACATTGTTGTCGAGCTCATCGGTGGGATCGAACCGGCAAAATCCTTTATCCTGAAGGCCATTGAACACGGCAAGCATGTGGTTACCGCCAATAAGGCCCTGATCTCCCAGCACGGCATGGAGATTTTTGAATCCGCGGCCCGGAAAAATGTTGAGGTCGGCTTTGAGGCCAGCGTCGGCGGCGGCATCCCGGTGATCAAGGCCCTGAAAGAGGGGCTTGTTGCCAACAAGATTCTTTCGATCATGGGGATAATGAACGGGACGGCCAATTATATCCTTAACAAGATGACCGATGAGGGCATGGCCTTTGCCGAGGTGCTGAAGGAAGCCCAGGCAAAGGGTTTTGCCGAGGCCGACCCTACCTATGATGTCGAGGGCATTGATACGGCCCACAAACTGGTGATTTTGATGACCATGGCTTACGGTATGAAGGTGAGCCTCTCCGATGTCAGCATCGAAGGGATTTCCCAGATTGAGCCCATCGATATTGACTTTGCCCGGGAATTCGGCTACCGCATCAAGCTTCTTGCCATCAGCCGGAACCATGGCGATACGGTGGAGGCCAGGGTGCATCCGACCATGGTACCGGAAAAACATCTGCTGGCCAACATCGGCGGCGCTTATAACGGTATCCAGTTCACCGGGGACATGGTGGAGGATATCCTCTTGTATGGCCAGGGTGCGGGTAAAATGCCGACCGGCAGCGCGGTTGCCGCGGACATTGTTGACATTGCCCGGAACATCCTCTGTAACAGTATCAACCGGGTGCCTTGCCTTTCCTACCTGCCGGAGGAGATCAAGCCCCGTGGGATTACTCCCATGGAGAGCCTGCGCGGCTGTTATTATTTCAGGATGACCGCCATGGACAAGCCAGGCGTCCTCTCCGTCATCGCCGGGATATTGGCGCGGCACAACATCAGCATCCAATCGGTTATCCAGAAGGGTCGGCAGAAAAAAGGCACCGTGCCCGTGGTCATAACGACTTATGAGGCGGAGGAAGCTTCGGTGCGTAAGGCCCTGGCCGAGATTGACGCCCTGGATGTCTGCACCGACAAGACGGTGAAAATTCGCATCATGAAGGCCAATGCAGAGTAGCAACGACATGAAATACATCATTCTGGTCGGGGACGGCATGGGGGATTTGCCCATTGCCGAATTAGGCGACAAGACTCCCTTGGCCTTTGCGCAAACTCCAGCCATGGACAGGGTCGCCAGGGAGGGTGAGCTCTGTCTTGTTCGCACCGTACCCGATGGGTTCCCTCCGGGCAGTGATGTCGCCAATTTATCGCTGCTCGGGTATCTCCCGCACGAGTGTTACAGCGGTCGTGCCCCTCTTGAGGCTGCCAGTCTTGGTGTTTCCCTGGCTGTTGACGAAATCGCTTTCCGTTGTAATTTGGTCACCCTCCGTTTTGAGGAAGACCGGGTATATATGGAGGATTACAGCAGCGGTCATATCTCAAGCCCTGAGGCAAAGGTTCTTATTGAGGGACTTGAGACGGTTGCCGGTAACAACCGGTTGCGTTTTTATCCCGGGGTAAGTTACCGGCATCTTCTCGTCCATTCCGGCGAGCTCGGGCCTCTGGTGACGGTGCCGCCCCACGATTATACCGGTCGGGAGGTAACGGAATTCTGGCGGCGGTATAACAGTATTCCTCATCTGCAAGAGGCCTTGGCTAAGGCCGTAGCTTTTCTCTCCGGGCATCAGGTTAATCGTGATCGGCAGGCCAAACAGCGTAACCCGGCCAATGCTATCTGGCTCTGGGGGGAGGGCAAGGCTCCGTCCATGCCGACCATCAGGGAACAGTTCGGTGTCGAAGGGGCATTGATCTCGGCGGTTGATCTGCTTAAGGGTATTGGCGTGTATGCCGGTCTTGAAATAATTGAGGTTCCAGGCGCTACTGGGTATCTGGATACCAACTATGCAGGCAAGGCGACCGCCGCCATTGAGGCTCTTCAAACAAAGGATCTGGTTTTTGTGCATGTCGAAGCACCTGACGAGGCAGGACATCAGGGCAGCTTGAAGGACAAGCTTCAGGCCATCGAGGATTTTGACGGCAAGATCGTGAAACCGATTTTTGAAGCGCTGATGGCCGGCGGCTATGATTTTCGCCTGGCCGTGGCCATGGATCATTGGACCCCCCTTGCCGTCAGAACACACAGTGCGGACCCTGTGCCGGTGGCCATTTATGACTCACGGCCAGGACGATCGGGGAGCGGACTGCCCTATGATGAGCACAGCGCTGCCCTGGCGGGGGAGTTGCTGGCGGATGGTCGACAGTTTTTCAAGCGTGTGCTCGGGCGCTGATGGCTGATAACAGCCTTGACATGCACGAGCCGCTGCACCGCCATCGTTGCAGGGTGATTTACGGCGATACCGATTCCGGCGGGGTTGTGTATTATGCCAATTACTTGCGATACTTTGAGGCGGCACGGACTGAGTTCATGCGGGATCGTGCGCTTTCCTATAGAGAGATCGAACAGCAGGGTTTTATTTTGCCCGTGGTGGAATGTCATGTGCGATATAAAGCCTCGGCCCGTTATGACGATCTGTTGTTGATTGAAACCTGTCTTCTGGAAGTAAAATCCCGAACCTGTCGTTTTAATTACCGGATTATCCGTGAAAATGACGGCAAAATGCTGGCCCAGGGATATACCACCCATGCGGTTGTGGACCTCGATGGCAGATTGACAAAATTCCCGAGCGGGTTGCTTGACGAGCTGCGAAAACAATCGGCGGATTTACCATAATCCCTTTATTTTCCTTGACATTCTCTCGTGATAGAGTAATATCACTCAACTGACGCGGGGTGGAGCAGTTCGGTAGCTCGTCGGGCTCATAACCCGAAGGTCGTAGGTTCAAATCCTGCCCCCGCTACCATGTAAATCATAAGGACTTGGCGTTGCTGCCGAGTCCTTTTTTTTGGTGCGGCGTCCTGCAGATTGCAAGCTTATGACGTTTTGCAGGCCCCGTGTGGGCCGTTGTAACAGGAGAGGTCGTCTTTGGGTGACCGAAACGGCATAAAGAGTCGTAAGGAAATGCCCAACAACGTAAGGGGTGTTTCCGAGCGGCTTCTAAATAAGCAGGGGGAGATATGGCGGCAACCGTTGAAGAAGTAACAATCAATTATGAAGAAGACGGGGTTGTGGTTGTCAAGGAAATCGAAAAGGTCGTTCTTTCCAAGGGCGCCTGGGCTACCATTCTCTTTCGCTATCAGCAGTGGGATCCCAAAAAAAATGAATACAGCCCGGACAAGTACTCCATCCGTCGCTATCGTAAGGTGAACGGGCAGTACAGTCAGCAGTCAAAATTCAATATTTCAAGCCCTGATCAGGCATTAAAGATTGTTGAGGCCTTGCGCGGTTGGTTGTGATAACGTAGTTGCTTTTTGTGTGATCCGGGCGTGATGTGTCCGAGGCAAAATTATAATCTCGAGGGGCATCCAAGAAGATAGTAATATGGCCGACGTATTCTATTATGGTTGGCGGTTTTTGTTGAAAGAAGCTATAGTTTTTTTGATGCATCACTCTTAATTTTCGGCGTACAGACGGGTTGAGAGCATGAATATTGTGATCACGACACAGCTTCTCGGTAACAAGGCGTTGGTGCGTGCAGCTGCCATTCGCTGTTTGCGACCGAGTTCGCCCTTCGCTAAAAAGTTGCTGAGTCTTTAGGCCAAGGGATGAATATTCCCCCCGCAACCGCCCCAAGGCACAAACGCATTTCCTTTACTGTCCTGCTGTGTTTCATCCTTCTTGGCTGGGGTGCTTTCTTTTTTTACCGGCGACCGGTTTCTCCCCCTGAGGTTGCGCCCACTCCGGTGGTTGCGCGGGGGGATCTCGCCGCCGATGAGCAAAGCACCATCTCCCTGTTCCGTTCCGCCTCGCCCGCTGTTGTCTATATAACCAGCATCGAGGTTCGGAGGAACATCTTCAGCCTCAATATCCATGAGATTCCCAAGGGAACAGGTTCCGGATTTATCTGGGACAAGCAGGGAAGGGTGGTGACCAACTATCATGTAATCGAATCGGCAAGCCGGGTCGAGGTTACTTTGGCGGATCGTTCCACCTGGCAGGCAACCCTGGTTGGGGTTGCGCCGGACAAGGATTTGGCCGTGCTGCAGATTTCGGCTCCCGCGGAGAAACTCACTCCTCTTCCCGTGGGTGAATCCCACAATCTTCTGGTGGGTCAGAAGGTTTTCGCAATCGGTAATCCCTTCGGTCTTGATCAGAGCCTTACTTCCGGCATAGTCAGTGCCTTGGGTCGAGAGATTCAATCGGCAACCGGCAGAACCATCCAGGGGGTTATTCAGACGGATGCCGCCATCAATCCCGGCAATTCGGGCGGACCTCTCCTTGACAGCGCCGGGCGTCTTATCGGGGTGAACACGGCCATCTACAGTCCGTCCGGGGGGAGCGCGGGTATCGGTTTTGCCGTGCCGGTGGACGTTGTGGCCAGGGTGATTCCGGAGATTATCCAGCATGGGCGTTTGATTCGTCCAGGTATTGGTGTCGCCGTGGCGGATGATCAAATTGCCAGGCGGGTTGGGGTGACAGGAGTGCTTGTCATGAATATCCAGCCGGGCAGTTCCGCCGAAACTGCAGGAGTGCGTGGAACACGCAGAATCGGCGGGGAGATAGTCCTTGGTGACATTATCCTTGCTGTTGATGGACACAAGGTTGCTTCCTTCAACGAGTTGAGTAATGTCATGGATCACTATAAAGTCGGGGATACGATTTCCCTGACCATCGAGCGGGATGGACGGCAGATGCAACTGTCAGTGGTTCTTGAAGAGGTGGGATAACAATTGACTTGGTGGACCCGAGCCCTTAAGAGTCTTATTTCCATAAACGAGCAGCGCCTGGATCTGTTTCGGGTTTTTCCCGGAATAAGAAGGTTTCTTGCCGCCCGGCATCACTATGCCTATCTTAGGACCGCCGGTGATGTGCTTTTTGCCCTGGTCGTTATTTCCGGGCTTTTTGGACCCAGGGATGCGCACAGTAATTTCGCGGTGTTTTTATCGTGGGGTCTCATCTGGCCAAGCATAGTACTCAGTTGGTTTTTTGTGGGACGGATGTGGTGCGGGATTTGTCCATTTCCGGGGCTTGGCGTCTTCCTGCAACGGCGGGGGATAAACCTTTCCCTGAATGTGCCCAAAAGTCTGCAGAAATATGGTGTTTACACCTCGGTTATTCTGTTGGCCCTTATCATCTGGACCGAGGTTGTTGTCGGCCTTGACCGTTCGCCGGTCGGCACTTCTTATTTCGTGCTTTCCATTGTTTTTGGCGCGGCCCTGCTGGCGGTTCTTTTCCCCGGCCAGGCCTGGTGCCGGCATCTTTGCCCCTTGGGCCGCATCAGTGGCGCGGCGGCAACCCTTTCCATTACCGAGTTCAGGCCGGATCATGAAAAATGTCGCGGCTGCGAGACCTTTGCTTGTAAGAAAGGGGTTGATGGAAAACGGGGTTGCCCGGTCTATCTTGGCGCTTATAGTGTCCAGAATAACCTGCATTGTCTGGTCTGCGGTCACTGTCTGCCTTTCTGTGACCGGGACTCACCCCAGCTGCTCTTGCGAAATCCTTATTCAGAGCTGATCCGTAACAAGGGGAGGTATATCACCTGTTCATATATCGTCCCTTTCCTCATAGGTTCTCAGCTCGCTCGCTTCCTGCGAAAAAAGGAGGTCTACGCTCAGCTTGCTTCCTTTTCCGGTTGGTCGGATGCGGTTCTTTTCAGTCTGCTTCTCTTGATCGGTTTTGGCCTGAGCCTGACAATTATCCGTTTCGGCGCCCGACTGTTCGGGATCAATGAGGATCCCCTGTTCGGCAAGTTTTCGCCCATGGTTCCCATCCTGATCCCCATGGCCTTCACCGGGGAGCTTGTGTACCGATTGGGATATTTTGCCGCAGGGGTTGGCGATTTTATTCCCACCTTCGGGCGTCAGATCGGAGCCTCGTTTTTGGAAAAATTCTTTTTTACCATCCCTGATTTTCCGGTTCAGATCCTCTCTGCTTTCTTCATGCTCAACGGCTCCATAGCCGGCTGTTACATCCTCTGGCAGTTCTGTCTCAATGATTTTGAGGGGCACATCCGTTTTCGTAATTTTCTTGGGATCAATTTATTGATTGTTGCCCTGCTCTTTTTCTATCTTACCGTTATTTTTTAACTGGGACTGGGTCATGAAGGAGAGGCGTTTTCGCTTGGCAAGCTCCCGCATGTCTGTTGCCTGATCCGATTCGTCAATGATCTCTCTGCCCACTATTTCCTCAATGACATCCTCAAGGCTGATGACGCCTGTTACCGAGCCGTATTCATCAACCACCATGAAGAGATGTTTGTGGTGTTCAAAAAACTCGAGCATGACCGTGGTCAGCCGTCCTGTCTCCGGGACAAAATGCGCAGGCTGCATGAACTCCCGCAAGGTTTTTTCCTTGGCGCCCTGAGTTGCCAAACTGAACAGATCCTTGCGCAGGATAATGCCCACCACTTCATCCCTGTTTTTTTCATAGATTGGAATCCTGCTGTGCATATTGAGCATCTCATTGGCCTGCATTGACTCGGCCACGGTCAGGTTGGCCTCAAGCATGAAAGTCACGGTGATCGGGGTCATGATCTGGCGGACGGTTTTGTCCTTCAGGTCGAGAATGTTCGTAATTACCCGGCGCTCCTGAAGGCCTATTTCTCCAGATTTGTGGCTTTGTCTGGCCAGGGCCTGAATTTCCTGGGCCGAGACCAGGAGGCCGTCGCCCTTGGCCGGGAGAAGACGGGTGATGGCTTGTATTATCAGGATAAACGGGGCAAGCATTTTTACCATCCAGTGGAGAGGGTAGGCAATCCAGAGAGCCAGTTCCCGGCAGTAGGAGACCCCCAGGGTTTTCGGAAGGATCTCTGAAAAAAGGAGAATGGCCATGGTGAAAAGCACGGAAAACCAGATCAGATTATCGGCTCCGAACACCGCCGCGGCCGCAGCCCCGGAAAGTGTGGCGCCTGCGGTGTTGGCAATGGTGTTCAAGGTGAGAACGGCGGTGATGGGGCGGTGAATATCTTTTTTCATGCTTGTGAGGATTCGACCTATCCGCTTGTGGCTGCGGCCGGTGATTTCAATATGACTCACCGGTAACGAGTACAAAGCTGCTTCGCAGATGCTGCACAGTGCGGAGATTATTACGGCAAGGCCAACGGACAGGCATAATTGCAGGATCAAGGGTTCCTCCCGATTTTTCAGATATATGAGTTTGAAAATCTGCTTATCATAGCAGACAAGAATCTAATGTAATTTTTTTATTTTATCATGCAATTATCGTTGCGTAAGGGATACTATGTATTATATATAACACATCTCCTTCAATAAACTTAACACCGAAAAAGGTAGTAGTACCAGGCAACCCACCGAACTCCTTCAGTTTTTTGAGATGGCGAAAACAGTTTCTGTTTTCACAATGTGCCACCATGCCCTCGTGCAGATGGGCCGGAAGGGGATTTGCAACCTATGGTTTGCATGAAAAAGTGTTCGGTTTTTATTGTTGATCCTGATCCCTCGAGCAAAATAGCTTTTCAGCAACTACTGGGGCATTGGCCCCATCTGGTCTGCTATTGCCACACCATCGCGGAATTCAAACAGCTTCTTGTCGGAATTGTCCCGGATATTGTTTTGTGCAATATCAACCTCCCTGGCTTATACGAGCATGATTTTCTGAGATATGTCACCAGTCTTTGCCCCCATTCGATCAGGATTATCTTTTCGGAAAAGGCAGAGGCTGATGCCCTGGCAAGGCTTGTGGCGATCGGGGCGGCCCACCGCTCGTTTTGTCTGCCTTTAAGCAAGGAGCTTGGGCAGTCATTGGAGCATGATCTTGCCGTGCGTTCGCGGGTCCGTATTCGCAAATGCTGGGAATTTTTGAGCCATGGACAGGGGCTTCCAGCGCTGCCGCCAGTGGTGCAGGAGCTTGAAGTCATTCTCCAGAAACCTGATTATGCCTTGGCTCAGGTTGTAGAGGTTCTTTCCAAGGATCCAATCCTTGTCGCCCGGCTTTTGCAGGTGGTCAATTCCGTGCATTTTTTCAGGGGGGTGAAGATTGATGATCTTCATCGAGCGGTAAGTTGTCTTGGTATCAGCAGAACACGGAAAATGGTCCTTTTTCTCTGTGCGCTCAATCACTTTCAGTATCCCAAAAAGTATCACCGTCATGCCCTGAATATCATTGATCACAGCATTCAATGCGGTAAACTGGCCGGACTTATAGCCAAGAGTCTTGCTCCGGGGCAGGAGAGAACCGCGGTTACCGCAGGACTTCTCCATGATATTGGTAAACTGGTTTTTCTTGCCTCCCTTGATGAGGCGCTTCACCATTCTCCCGTATTTCTGCTACGATATGGTTTGTTTGCTACGGAGATGGAAGAACAGTTTTTTGGGATCAGCCATCTGGAGTTGGGCAGCGCCCTGCTTTTGTGGTGGAATCTTCCCATGGTCATGGTCGACGCTGCGGCAAACCACAGCCAGCCGCTGAACTCCTTGCAAGGGGTGCCGTTATGCGTGGCCATTGCCGACCGGTGTCTTCTCAAGGCTGTCAACGGGGAGGCAATCACCACGGATTTTAATCTGCTCCCTGGGCATTTGCCTGTTGAGCAATGGTTGCAATGGGCCCGCACTTTGAGCTTGGACAAAATCATGCCTGTTGCCGCATGATTGCAGCGCTCGGCGTATTGATTTCACATAATTTCAGCTGCAGTAATAAGTATTGAGGAGAATATTCATGTTGCAATTCAGTAAGATTGGGCCAAAGACCTATGTCGGTGATCTCTTGGTCTATTTGGCGCGTCAGCCTGGCAAGGGTTCTCCCCGGTGTGCCGGCGGGGTTGTTGATGGAGTTCTCCGTAGGGTGCATGCGCTTGGTGATTTTTCCGCTAAAGAGGGAGAACACCTTCTTTTTTATCCCGAAAAAGAAGGGCAGGGCGCGGTGTCAGCCAAGAGGATACTGGTTGTCGGTCTGGGCAAGGATGAGCCGAATCGCGAATTGTTCCGCAAGGCGGGTGGCACCATCGCTTCTCTGGCCATGAAAAACAAGGTTCAGGAACTGTTGCTTGTCCTGCCGGACATTGATTGTGAAATGGCCGGGATGGTCGAAGGGTTGACCGAGGGTCTTGTGTTGGGCGCCTATCGGTTCAAGAAATACAAAACGAAAAAGGACCCGGATATCTCGGGGGAGATGTTGACGCAGGTTTCTCTTTATGCCGAAGACAAAAAAGTGGCTGTCAAGGCGCTCAAGTTAGGTGAAATCAGCGCACAATCCGCATGCCAGGCCCGTGATATGGCCAATGAGCCGGCAAATCACTGGACGCCTGGGCATTTTTCCGAATATGCCAGGCAGTTGGCCGTCAGCCAGGGGATGAAGTGTACGGTACTGGATCAGTCACGACTAAAAAAACTTGGCATGGGCGGGATTCTTGCTGTTAATCAGGGCTCGTCCCTTCCCCCGGAAATGATAATCCTTGAATATACGGTAAAGCCAAATGCCCCTACCCTGCTGTTGGTGGGCAAGGGACTCACCTTTGATTCCGGCGGCATCTCGCTCAAGCCCAGTGCAGGCATGGAAGAGATGAAGTACGATATGTGCGGGGGAGCCGCGGTTATTTGCGCCATGCGGGCGGTTGCCCAAGCGAAGCTCAAGGGGTTGAATGTGGTGGCGATTGTTCCGGCCACGGAAAATCTGCCCGGTCCGGCGGCCTTAAAACCTGGAGATGTTATTGCTCAGTATGGCGGCAAAACCGTGGAAGTGGTCAATACCGATGCCGAGGGCCGGCTTATTCTGGCCGATGCCCTGGCCTACGGCATCAAAAAATACAAGCCGGATATGGTGATTGACGTCGCCACTCTGACCGGCGCCGTCATTATCGGCCTTGGCCATCACCGCACCGGCCTGTTGTCCAATGACGATGCGTTATGCGATCGGCTGCTTGCTGCTGGGGAGCGCAGTGGCGAACCATTGTGGCGGTTGCCCATTGACCCTGAGTATACCAAGCAGCTTAAGTCCGAGATTGCCGATCTCAAAAACGTCGGGAAAAAGGATGGCGGTACCATAACCGCCGCTGCTTTTCTCAAGGAGTTTGTCGGGGATACCCCCTGGGCTCATCTGGATATTGCCGGCACGGCCTGGGATTTTACCGAGAAATCTTATATCCCCAAAGGGCCTTCAGGGATAGCCGTGCGCACCCTGTTCGATTTTGTCAGAAACTGGCAGGGGTAGTATCCAGGCAAAAAGCCGCCCACTGTGTATTGGGAAATGTGTGATCCGCTACTGGGGGGATAGCAAGGACATTCAGTGTGGCCGGGTAAATGAAATTATCAAGACCTGATGGCTTTTTTGGAGATGAGTTGGATAATCAGCCAGGGGAAACCGTGCAGATCCTCTCTGTTTGGTGATGGCCTTTTCTGTCCAACGCTCCGTCTTGTGATGAGCGACGGTGTTGCTGTTGGTGTCACATTGTCGTGAGACGCTTCATGGCCTTGATATAGACCTCGCAGTCGTCACATTGTCCAAACTCTTTGGCGCAGGCGGTATTGGCTCGTTGCCAGCAAGGGATGGATCTGTCGATATAGGCCGAGCAGTTATCTCTTTTTTCGGCGGGGCATTTGGTTATTTCCCAGCAGGGTGTGAGGTCAAGCAGCATCTTAATGCCGGGGATGCTGATGCCCTTTTCGTGAATCAGGGTGCGCAGGCAGGTGATCCACTCAATGTCGTTGTTGGAAAAATAGCGTTTGTTTCCTTGTCGGGCAGGCTTGATCAGGCCCTCGCTTTCGTAGATCCGTAAGGTTCGAGGGTGAACAGAGAGAAGTTTCGCTGCAACACTGATCGGGTATATGGGTTCGCTGTTGTCAAGTGTCATATGTTTTTCCGTATGTCTACGTTGTGAGATGAATCGATCGTTTTTATTTGCACATAATCGAGACGGCTGGCTATTTCTGGACTGACTATTTTCTTCATAACACTCTTTTTCTCGACGCGCAGTATTTTCAAGGCCTTGCGTGCCATTTCATCCTCGGTGATAATGCCCCTGGCAAGCGTCATATTCCATGGGTTGCAGGATCGTCTTCATAATACACGACACAGCAAAAAGCAAGTTCTGCCCCGGGATTTCACGATGAGAGTAAGAACAACGGCCCGGACAATCGGACCATATTATACTTTGGTTATATTGTTACGGAGGTTGAACATCTAAAAGTGGTGGTGTCGGATTTTTTAACAGCCTTAAGCCGCATGAATGGTTAGGGTGCGTCACAAAATAATCAGAGATATTTTTTTCAATTGGTTATGGCCCCTAACTGCCGGTCACGGCTTTACAATTTTACGGTTGTTGCTGACAAAGGCTTAGCGGATCACGCAGTATCAGCTTTCGATGTTTAACAACCGGATGAATATTACAGCATCCGGTCCTCTTTTGTCCAAGGGAAAATTTTCATTCATCTTAAGAGAAATGAGCGTCGCGGATGGAGTAATAGTGGTGCAACGGGATTTCGTTGCCGCTGCGGCTTGTCTGGCCGAAGCACATCTGTCAGGCTGTTACTGTATCATTATAGTTTATAGTTTTCGGTCGATTTTTAATGTCTGCGGCAGCAGCGAAGCGGGATTGTTGAACGACGACAATTTTGGGTTTGTCCTGAGTTTTCATCTGAATCGGATAGTTTTGATTTTGGTTGACTAACAAAGGAAGATTAAGGTATGGGATGCATGTGTTTTCTGTTTTATAGGTGCAAGGCCGATTCAGTGTGCAGATTTCCTCTCTTCCGGTCGCCCACAATGCAGTTATCCTGCCGTTTTCGCCAGCTCAACTCAAGCCAAACCAACGAAAACTTATGACCCAAGAACAAAACGCGATTTGGCGCTTTTTCGCCTCTGTGAGGCTGGCCCTGATCACTCTCTTTCTTTTGGCCCTCACCTCGATCATTGGCACCCTGATTCCCCAGGGCAAGCCTCCTGCCTTTTATATTCAGGAATATGGACTGAATCTGGCCCGCTTTTTTCTGACCCTGAATATTCCGCATATGTACAGCTCTTGGTGGTTTATCGCCCTGCTCGGTCTGTTCAGCAACAACCTGATAGTGTGCACCATTGAGCGACTGCCGAATGTCTGGCGGATGGTGTTTCTGGATAACTTGGATACAGATCCCGAACGGCTGGCCAAGATGGAACTTCGTCATCAGGCTGTCGCCGATCTGCCGACAGGCTCTACCGCGGAAAGGCTGCAGCAAATCCTGGCCAGGGCCGGCTGGCATAAAAGCGCCCGTCGGGACCGGGGCGAGGGGATCATGATTTTCGCCCAGCAGGGTGCCTGGAGCAGATTTGGGGTTTATGCCGTTCATCTTAGCATCCTGATAATCTTTACCGGGGCCATCATCGGTGTTTTTTTCGGCTTCAAGGCCGGCGTTACGCTGTCGGAAGGAGGTTCCACCACCGAAATATACCAGCGCGGAAGCGATCGTCCCATCCCCCTTGGCTTTGAACTGCGTTGCGACAGCTTCGACATCAATTATTATGACAACGGAATGCCCAGGGAGTACCGTTCCGATCTGACGATCATTGATCCTGCCCGTGATATTCCGCGCCAAGAATCCATCATCGTCAACGACCCCTTGGATTACAAGGGATTGACCTTTTACCAGTCAAACTACGAACCGCTTCGGGAATTTACGATCACCCTCAGCAACCAGGAAAGCGGTGCGGAAAAGCTTTTCCGGATTTCTCCGGGTCAACAGGTCTCCTGGCCGGAGATCGGTATTTCTTTCGGAATAATCAGCTTGACAAGCAACCGCGAGGGCATGGCGCAACGGATTAAAATCTGGTTTAATGACAACAACGGGGCAGAACCCACGGTTTTCTGGTTGGGGAACAAACAGCAAATGGACATTGCGCGCTCGGGTCGGAACTTCACCATTCAGGCCCGGCAAATGTTCGTCACCAGCCTTGAGGTCGTTAAGGATCCCGGGGTGTTTGTAGTATATCTTGGCTGCTCCCTGTTGCTGCTTGGTCTCTATGTCGCCTTCTTTTTTTCCCACCAGCGGCTCTGGGTTTATATTACACCCGTCAGCGACGAAAACCGGAAGGGTGGGGGGGGCGGCAATGGAAGCAAAATTCTTTTATGCGGCACCAGCAACAAGAATCGAGATGTTTTTGAGCGTCGTTTCGCCGCGCTGATCACAGCTCTTAATCAGGATAAAACGCTCGACATACCGGAGGTCGGATCATGATCGACTCTATCCTTCTGTTTGGTTGTGCAAAAAAAATAGCCGTATGCCGGAAGGTTCGTAACCTGCATCAGGGGGCGTGAGGAAAACGCGAGAAATATAATGATTATTTATTTTTGGCCCTTAACTCGCCAGATAGTGTTCATCGACTACCTCCCTTGTGCCGTTCTGGTCAGTAAAGAGACCTCTTGGTTTATTCTGTTTATGGAGTGGCTGAACGCGGCGGATAATCACTTTTGTTATGACGGTTGCAGGACTACGCTATGAATGAAATGGACAGCGAAGAGTTGATCGCGGAACTCAACTATAAAAATATCATTATTGATGAACGCCTGAAGGGTAAGGAATTCAATGTCCGCAGGATGTTCGATCTGTTGCCTGCCACCATCGCCGATAAAAGAACAATGCGTGTGGTGGAAATTCATGAGTTGTTCAAGGCGGTTGATCATACTGCAACCATGATAGGTTCGGCCCGGCTTTTTCATTCGTTGATGAATCCGTCCCAGTCCATTGAATTGATCTATGCCAAACAGGATTCCTATTCTGAGCTGGAAAGCAACGCCAAGCTGCAGGATGCTGTTCAGGTCTTTTTGAACGAATTTTTGGACACGGAGGCTGATCTTTTCAAGCTGCTGAACGCTCACATCCACCCGATGACGGCCTATGGCGACTATAAGCGTGGCGCCAGGGCCATCGACAAAATGCTGGCGGCCGCCGAGAAAATGCCGCACACAGAGACGATCTATCTCGATTCACTGATTAAAAGTATCTTGAGTCTTAAAGGGACTCCAGTGCGGGACATTTTGTCCGGCCCGGCATTCCGTACCTTTTCCGGCATCAGGTCCAGCGATGAGATCTGCCTCTATACCCCGACACTGCGTTTCAGGCCGCATCGCTGGAGCTTTGGTTCGTTGTGGCCGATGCTGCCCGGTGTTTTTTCCGGGGCAGCGTGGTTGTCGGGTTTAATGGATCCCGATTTGAGCAAGACGATGTTCCTGGGTACAAGCTGGCTCAGTGTGCTGGGTTTTGTGTATGGGGCGGCGCTGAAACCGATTATTGACTATGAGACGGCGATTCTGCCGATCAGAAAAAGAATGATCGAATCAAATCGTTTTGCCTCGGCCATCGAAGCGGTGGCGGCGATAGACGAGCTGATGTCCTTCGTTTTGTTCAGCCGGAATATGCCACATCCTACCGTGTTGCCTGAAATGACCAACGAGGAGACGCATTTTTTCGTTGCCCGTGATTTGCGCAATCCTATCCTCGCCATGTGCGACAAAGATTTTGTCGGCAACGACGTCAATCTGGCCGGGGCGAGGATCAGCTTTATCACCGGCCCTAATAGTGGCGGTAAGACAACCTATTGCAAAAGTATTGTGCAAAATCAGATCCTGGCCCAGATCGGCGCGCCGGTGGTGGCTTCCGCCGCCATGATCAACATGGCCGATCGCATCACCTATCAGGCGCCTTCCTTTGACAGTCTCTCCGATCTGGAGGGACGTTTCGGTACGGAACTCATGGTCACCAGGGACATTTTCTATTCCGTGACTCCCCAGAGTCTCGTCATCCTTGATGAAATAGCGGAAGGCACGACCAGTCATGAAAAAGTGAATTTTTCCGTGGAGATCATAAACGGCTTTTTTGCCGTTGGTAATAATACCCTGCTGGTCACCCATAGTTTTGAGCTGGTTGATTATTTCCATGGCAAAAACAAGGGTCAGTGTCTGCAGTTGGAGTTCATGGGGAAACTGCCCACCCACAGGATCATCCCCGGTATATCCAGGGACAGTCATGCGCATCGCGTGGCGGCGAAGATAGGTTTTTCTCCTGAGGATATCAGGAGGCATTTGTGCGAGAAAGGTTACGTCCTGCCTCCGCCGGATTAAAGGGAGCAGGGTAACAAGCAGCAGGCGAACGAAAAAAAAGCCGCCGGACGATAACATCGTCCGGCGGCTTTTTTTGTAATGGTCAGAAGAGAAGCGTTTTACGCCGGTTCGTCATGACACTGGTTGCAACTTTGAGAAATGGTTTTTCCTTCTTTGTTGCTGTGTTCTTCGTCGTGGCAGCGGAAACAGCCGAAAGTGGTGTCGGCGTACTTGTAGTTGCCGAAATCCAAGGAACGATGTCCGATATGGGATTGATAGGTTCCCCAGGTTACTTTCATTTCGGGCCAGACATTGTTCAGGTAGGTTTCAACAAGATAATCCCCCGCCTTTTCGATGTCTTTCTTGTCGGCAGCGCTCAGTTTGGGGTTGCGCTTGCTTTGCAGGTTGAGCAGGTCTGGGCCGATTTTTTTCTTGGCTTCGTCCCGTGATGCATATTCAGCGGTCAGCACATTGAAGCTGTCCTCGCGGATGCCCGGGATGGCGCCGTTTATTTTTTTGCTGCTGAGGCCGAAGTCCACGACATCTTCGGGCATGTCGTAGACGTGGGTGGGACGGCTGTGGCAATCCGTACAATCCATGACCCGCCATTTTTCGGCTTTTTCCGCAGGAACGTTGATACTGTCTTTGACGAACTCATCCTCTGAATTGTCAGCTCTCTTGATGTGGACCTTGGCGATCTGGGTGCGTTTGTCGTCGACTGCCAGGTATTTGATTTCGACGCCTTTACTTACATGCCAATGGATCCCCTCGAAGACATCGGTCTCGGGGTTGCGGCCGCCGATGTGCAAGGCGATGTTGGTGATGCTGGGTTTTTTCTGATTTTCGTTGGTGTAATGCTTGATGTTTTTGACCTTCTTGCCATGGAACTTCTCCGGCCAGTGGCATTGCTCACAGGTGTCCCGCGACGGACGGAGGTGCTCTACGGGTGAAGGAATCGGCCGGCTGTAACTGTCGGTGAACACCGCAAGAACCTGGCGCAGGCCGGAGATCTTGGCACGCACGAACCACTCGGCTCCCGAACCGATATGACACTCGACACAGGCAACCTTGGAGTGGGCGGAGCGAGAATAGGCGGCGAATTCAGGGGCCATTACCTGATGACAGACCTTGCCGCAGAAGGTCGGTGATTCCGTGAAGTGATAGCCCTCGTAGGCAATGAGGCTCAGTACGGTCAGGTTGACCACCGTGAGGACGGTGAAGATGATAAGGCCTTTGCGATGTCGTTTGTCGCTCAGGTTGATGTGCAGATGTTCCCTGCTGATGCCGAATCTGTGCCACTGCCGACGGCGAAGCCATGCGGCCAGCGGAATGATGGCGAGACCGGTGAACATGCCGCCGGGAAGGACCAAATAGGTGAAGAGATTGGCATAGGTGTTTTCGATGAATCCGAAAACGTCCAGCATCAGACCGACCACCATCAGGGTGATGCTGACGGTGGTGAGGATGACGCCGAAAACTCCCAGCGGACTTCGCCATAATCCTCCTATGATGTATTGCCATTGACCCTGGCTATCTTCCTCATTTTTCAAGTTTTTTTCATTGTCGTCCATCTCGTTTTTCTCCTTTCATGTCTAATAATACATCCATAATGCCGGCGCGCAGCTGGTATCATCGTGAACGCTTAAATTAGTAAACGCACTTGCTTAGCCGCAAACGACATCTTTTGCAACGCATTTTTACAAAATGCCGACGGAAAGAAAGTACAAAAGTTGTAAGATAATATGTTGTTATGGTACCTCGAGCGACGCGGTATGAAGCGCAACGAGCTGAAATTTGTGTGGTTTTTCATGAAAGGATTTCAGGTTGGGTTTTTTTCTGTTTCCAGACTTTGTCCGCCCTGCCCGCACATTTTCTGCCAGTTGCCCAGAACAAGGGAGCAGAACGCGGTCAGGGCGCCAAAGGATGAAACGCTGAGAACCAAAGGCAGGCCATGGGCGTGGAATAGATCGGAGAAAAAAACCTTGGCGCCGCCGATGAGAGCGACAACGATGCCTGTGGCTGATATCTCTTTTGATTTGTGTATTTTTGTCCCCCATGTAATCAGGATTGCCGCGCCGATATTGATCAGTATTGACCTGCCGCAAGCAAGATTGGCCGGCTCGAGGCGCAGATTTTCGTTGAAACCGGTCAGTACAATGGCAGCGAAAGAATAAACGGCCAGGAGACCATAGGCCAGAAACACCAACGCCGTGTAATCGCCGTTGTCGACATGAAAGTAAAAACCGTTTTGCGGCGGAGGATTCAAACGACACCAAAAAAAGGCCCCCATTCCGGCAATGCTCGACGTCAGGAGGTTGAGCCACGTAATCGTCCCGATTGCCGATTGCGCCATAAAGACCACAGTGTGGATGCCGGTCATCATGGTCACAAGGGCGAGAACAACAGCGAGCAATCTCATGTTACCGCTACCGCTTCGATGGGACAGTGCCAGAAAGGCGATAAAGACGAAAGGCAGGAACATCTGCGCCCTTGGAAGAGTGTCGGCCAGGAAAAGGATAGCGGCAAAAAACAGCATTGCCGCCGCCATCCCGAAGGAAGCGATGCCGCTTACCTCTTTTTGCTTGCCTTGTTTGTTCATTCGGCTCAAGCGATACCAAATGACGCCGAGCAGGGAAAAACCAAAAACACAGGTCGATATTCCCATTAGCAGTCGCTCTCCCCACCAGGTAACCAGCACCACGTTTCCGCCCAAAATAAAAAGTGAGGCCCCGGCCAGAGGCAGCATGTGTTCGAAAAAATCGAGGGCTGTTTCACTGAAAAGGCGACGGCTGGTTATTACCGGCAGCAGGAGGGAGAAACAGAGCAGTGCCGGTAGGTACCAGGCTGCAAAAACCGTTGGCGGCAGGGAGGAGGTTGCGGAAATAATCGCAGTATGTTTGATGGCGTGGCTGAGTTTGGTTTCCCAGATGAAAAAAAGAAAGAATATCGTTAAGAGCACCACCCAGCGTAAGCCTTTTGTCAGGCCAAGATTTGTGGCCCGGCGGGCGGAAAAGAGAGCCAGCAGAAGAATGCCCGCGGCGGTCGGGAAGGTGATATTGGGAAAGTCCAGGACGAGAACCACCAGGGTAGCGCCCATGACCGCCAGCCAGAGAAGAAACGGTGCCCGATAACGTATCGCGATTGTCATCGCGGCGGCGGCGGCTGCAATAAGCAGGCTTGAACCAAGCCAGATAGGCAGGACACTGAAATGGAATCTGCTTTCGGCAATGATCGAGAAAAGCAGGAGTAGGCTGCAGCCACTGAAGACCGGGGCGAGACTGCAGTTGGCTGCATATTGCCGCCAGCCGAAGAAGAGAAGGATCGCCACATAACCGACTCCCAGGACCGTGCCCAGCTGCGGTCCGACCCAGCCGTTGTCCGTAACGGTCCGCAGCAGCAGGGCCACCACCAGCATGAAACATATGGCTGCGATGCGTGGGAGCACGGAGTTTATGCCGATCCATGTCCAGATGCCTTTTTCTTCCGGTATCGGTATATGGACCGCGTGGTCGGGGTGGTGAAGGTGATCATCGCCGTGAGGGATGGTCGAGATGTTCTGTAATGATTCCAGCGCCGCCAGCCTCATGGCCAGATCGTCTATACGGGCGCTGAGTCTGGCAACCTCTTGGTTGAAATGATTGCCGTTGCCGAGCTCCTTATTTTCTATCATGTCCATCTCCTTGGAATACAGTGATTTTTTCTATCACGGCAGTGTCGAAGGGTTTAATGATACCGGAAAATTTCTTGTATCCTCGGAAACTTGATGGGCTCGTAACTACCCCGGAACGCCATAGTTTCATTACTGGAAATCACCAAAGCAAGACCACCGGCAAAGCCGGTGGTTCGTTTCACTGTCTATGGTACGGTCCGTCTGTGTGCATCTGCGGGACTTTAGTTGGTGCTATGTGCCACTTTGTGGTATTTGAACTTATCATGGAGAAATTAAGTGTCAATCTGTTTGTTTCTCCTTCTTGGCCATGATGGGTTTAAAAAAATCCTGGAAGGAAAGCGAACGAGCAGGAAAGGTGCAATATCAATCATCCTGATTATTGCGGACGGCCCAGGGAATGATTTCTTGTAATCCCATCTAAAAATAACAGCGGATTGGGTTCAATTGAATTTTTTCAGCCGCATTGCAACCGTTCAGGTTTTCCTTACGAATTCAGGGTGCGTTGAAACTGAATTCGACGGAGCGCTTTTTTGCGATCCGATCAAAGATAATCGCTTGCGATCACAGAAAATGCAGGTTAAATAATTTTGGTGCCACATTGTGGTATTAAGATTCGGCAGCCGGCCGGAACAGTTTCTGGCCATTTCCCGATGATCTCGGCGGACGTTCATATCCGTTGAAACAACGGCCGATTCAGCCTCTTGCTGAATAAACAGGGTATACGACCGGGAAGGTTGCATAGTCGTTTTTGGGTCCATCATTCGGAGAGACCTGATCTTTTAATGTGTATATGTCAATTAGTTCGTGAATTTCCTTATTCATATAAGCGTACTTCGAGAGCGGTGATGATTTTTTTGACAAGTTAATCGAGCAGGCGTTGGAGCTGATCCGTGAATGTGTGATGCCTCCAAACATTATGTGCCGGGTTGCCTTGTCATCCCCCCATTTTCATAACATTGTTGACGCTGAAATCTTTTTTCAGCCGGTTTTTGCCGTTTCGTGCAGGGTCGTATCTTAAATCTTTTGTCTTTTTAGCAAGAGGCTCAATGGATAGACTATCAGTGAAATATGCATCCGGAAGGTCAGGTAAGAATTTGACGGGAAAACTGAGCAGAGCAGGTCCTCTGTTGCCGAAGAGGCAGGCGATTACAGGTTTTTTCAGATTGTCTTTGACGTGTTTTGGTATGTGCGCGTCACGTTACAAAGGTGTTGCGGGCAGGTTGTCCGGTTTTTTTGAACCGATGGACAAAACAACGGAGGAATGAATGAAAAATCATGTACTACGGCCTCTTTGGGTGGCGATCCTGTTGGTGATTGTCATCCTGGTTGCCAGGAAATTGTATGTTCCAGATGATTTTGGCGTGAACGGTCGCAATTTTACCTATGGGTATCACCGCAAAGGCAGCATTGACGACTGGAAATCCGTAAAGGTCAAGTATCAGGGGCGTGACTACTGCAAGGAGTGTCACGAAGATAAATTCAAGGAAAACAAGGCCTCAAAACACCGTATCATTCAGTGCGAAAACTGCCATGGTCCGGCAGAGAACCATCCTGATAACCCCGAGAAGCTGGAGCTTAACCTCTCCCGGGAATTATGTCTCAGGTGTCACACCAAACTGGGTTATCCCGGCACTCATCGGTCCGAGCTTCCAGGCATAGATCCTGACAAGCATAACCCTGGTTCGGCATGCGTCGAGTGTCACAATCCCCATAAGCCGGACCTGGAGGGGTAAGATATGAAAAAGAATATATTTTCGCGTCGTAATTTTTTGAAGAAAGGCATTTCCGCCGCCCTGACCACAGCTCTGCCCCTTTCGGCCTTCAAGATGTTGAGCCCGCATGAGGCCAAGGCCGCGATCGAAGAAAGCAACCTCCGCTGGGCCTTTTTGGTGGACACCAATAAATGTGTTGGCTGCGGTCTCTGTGTCAAGGCATGTAAGTTGGAAAACGAAATTCCTTACGAGGTTCCGGTCACCAGGACATGGGTGGAGCGGTACGTGGTCACTAAAGACGGCAAGAGCCACATTGATTCACCCGACGGCGCCCGCGAAGGGTTTATTAAGACGGAAATTCAGGATGAGAATATTGATCCGAAAGAGATCAGCAAAGCATTTTTTGTTCCCAAGCTCTGCAATCATTGTCAGAATCCCGCTTGCGTCCAAGTCTGCCCGGTAGGTGCTACATACCAGACCAGTGATGGTGTCGTTCTGGTGGACCGGACCTGGTGTTTCGGCTGCGGCTATTGCATCATGGCCTGTCCTTATGGGGCGAGATTTTTTCATCCCGTTCACCACACGGCTGAGAAATGCACGTTCTGTTATCACCGCATCTCCAAGGGCATGAAGCCAGCCTGTGTGGAGGCCTGCTCCTTCGGGGCCAGGCAACTTGGCAATATCAAGGACCCGGAAGATCCGGTGGCCAAGATTATTCTGACGCAAAGAGTGGGTGTCTTGAAAGACGAATACGGCACCAAGGCGCATGTCTTCTATCTTGGGCTTGACGAGAGAGTGAGGTGATACAATGAATCCAGCATATGTCCACGGTCTTGAATGGACCACGAAAGAACTGTTTACCTATCCTAATGAATTTATTTACTGGAGTGTCCAGATTGTCATGTATCCATATATGACAGGTCTGGTTGCCGGCGCCTTTGTGCTGTCGTCACTGTATCATGTTTTTGGTCAGAAGGATCTGAAGGACATGGCCCGATTTTCCCTGGTCTTTTCCCTGGCATTATTGCCTGTAGCGGCCATGCCGCTTCTGCTCCATCTCCAGCATCCGCTTCGGGCGCTGCACCCATTGTTTACCCCACATTTTACCTCGGCAATCAGCGCCTTCGGAATTGTTTTCATCACGTACGGCCTCATAGTCTTCAGTGAGATCTGGTTCATGTACCGAAAACATTTTGTTGATCAGTACCGAGCCCTTACCGGCAGCGAAAATGTGGTTGACCAGATCAAGCGGATTGTTTTTTTGGTCCTGACGTTGGGGGCCATGGATACCAGTGAAGAATCATTGGCAAAAGACAAAAAAGCGGTGACGATCATGGCGGGTATCGGTATCCCGGTGGCCTGCTTCCTCCATGGCTATGCCGGCTTTATTTTCGGCTCGGTCAAGGCAAACGCCTTGTGGATGAGTCCGCTGATGCCGGTCATTTTTATCATGAGCGCCGTGGTCTCCGGTATCGCTCTCTGTATGCTGACCTATATCATCATCATGGAGTTTAAGAAGTTCCAGGCCATTTTGGCGCGGGGTAAAGGTGATGAAAGCGTTCATTTGCTGCGGGGGGCCGAGATGGATGTCGTCTCCAAGGCCAGCCGTTATTTGTTGATTTTTTTGGTGGCGGCCATCTCCCTGGAAGTTCTTGATCTCATCTTCCGAGGCTATACGGCGATGAAATCCTGGGATATTCTGCGCCACGTCATGTACGGCAAGGATTTTGTTAATATTTTTGTCTTGCAGTACGGTTTGGGGAACCTGGTGCCTTTCATCATCCTGATGCTTCCGGGGAGAACTTTGCGGCGAGTGACTATCTCGACGGTGTTGATCCTCTTCGGGGTTTTTATGATGCGTTGGAATGTCGTTGTCGGCGGTCAGGCCTTTTCCCTTTCATTTTCCGGGTTCATGCATTACCACCTGCCTATTATTCCGCATAACCTTGAGACCTTTAAAGAAGGTCTGGGCGGGGTATTGATGGTGCTGGTGAGTCCATACCTTTTCTTTTATATCATCAACAAGTTTACACCTTCTTTGAGGACGTGAGATACCACCCTTACCTATAAGAAATAATAGACAAAAAAAGGCTCGTCCCCGATGGGGGCGGGCCTTTTTTTGTTAGAATAGAAAGGACGGAGTAAATTTGAGTTGCGCAGCGCGTTGACACCAATGCATTTTCCTCTGGTTTTTCATAACGGTTTCGCCGCTGCAGCACTGCATGCCAAGGTTTCAAGCCAATAACTGTGATATTGTAGAGAGTGGCAACGAGATGCGATTATGATTCAATCCTGGTTGGAATCGAACCTTTCAGGGGAAACCTTCTGTTGTGGTGTGGGTTGGCGCTTGCACTTTTAGCAGGATTTTTTTTGGGAATTGTAGCGATGTTTTTTGTAATCACCGAATCAGTCTTTTGATGCCGTTATTACGGGGAAATCCTGAGACAGGTAAGCAAGGCAAAATGAAATCGGACAGGCACGGGGAAAGACCCCCGTGCCTGTCACAGGTATCCTATTGCATGGGAGAGTGCGGCATGTTTTTTTGCATGTGCATTGCCCCCATGAGCGGCTTGATGGTGGACATGTTGATGTTCGCAAAGGTGTCGATGGTTCCGCCTTTAGCCTTCTTGAATTCTTCCGCGGAGTCGCGGGTGGCAAAGGGGATAAGCTCTTTGCCCATTGGGCCCATTTCGCTGCTGTCGATCACATAGTGGGCACTTTTGCCGTCGATCCACTTGCCGGTTTTGAAATCCTTGACCCAGATGGCGGTTATCTGATCAGGTTGACGATCGGGTGCGAATTTTTGCATGTTGAGAAGAAAGCGGAACATGCACTTGCATCCGTCAAAGGCAGACACAGTGTTGTCGGCAAAGATTACCTGGGTCTGCCATTGGGGATAGCGGTGCGGAGACATGCCGCAGGTCGCGCACGTCATTCCTTCGGTAATTGTCTGCGGCTCATGGCTGGCGGGCCGTGCAGGGTTGTTTTCTGCGGCAAAGGCCAGCGGGGTTCCCAGCAGCATAGCGGTCAGTCCCAGAATAATGAACCAGTGTATCGTGCGTTTGTGTGCTTGGTTGGTGCGCATGTCCTTCTCCATGTGTAAGGGGGGTAGTATTATTTGTTGGGCGGGTACTTTTGCAGCTTTCGTTGCAGAGTTCTTCTATGCAGGTCGAGTTTTTTGGCGGCCAGGGAGATGTTGCCGTCGCAGTCGGTGAGCACGCGATTGATGTGTTCCCATTCGGCCCTGGCCAGGGAAGGGGCCACGAACTCATCCTGCTCCACCTCTAAGGCAAGCTCGGGGTTTCGGGCAAAGGCGCCGAGAATATCATCCACGTCCGCCGGTTTTGGCAGGTAATAAAGCGCTCCCAGTCGGACCGCCTCCGTGGCGGTGGCGATGCTGCCGTAGCCGGTGAGTACAACCATCTGCATGTCCGGGTTGATCTCCCTGGCTGCGGCAATCAGCTCCAGCCCTGATTTCCCGGGCATTTTAAGATCAAACACCCCCATGGCCGGTTTGTGTTCGTTGATGATCCGCAAGGCTTCATCGACGTTAGCGGCAGTGAAAACCGTGAACCCCCGCTGGCTAAAAGCCTTTGCCAATCGTTCCCGAAAGAGCTCCTCATCGTCTACCAGAAGAATAGATTTATTCATGAAATACCTCCGGTGTATCAGCCTTGATCTGTTGCAGGGCAAAGAAAATCGTCACTTTCGAGCCTTTGCCCGGCTCGGAAATCAAAGTCAGCCCCCCTCCAAATCGTTCGGCAGCCGATTTAGCCAGAAAGAGACCAAGCCCTAAGCCCTTGCCCGGCTCCTTGGTGGTGAAAAACGGTTCTGTTGCCCGGGCGGCAGTGTCCGGGTCCATGCCGGAGCCGTTATCCGTGACTTCAATATAGAGCCGCGTTGCATCCTGTCGACATTCCACCTGAACAGGGGAGTTCGGTGCGGCATCAATGGCATTTTTAATAACGCCTCGAACAATGCGACGCAAGGTGCGAAGCGGCATCCTGACACAAAGCCCGCAAGTTTTGTCGCTATAGTGTACTTGATTTTTAAGGGGATCGGGTAGGGTATTGATCAGATTTTCCATGAATTCGTCAATGGAAAAATCCGTGAATGCCTCACCCATATGCTCACCGGCATCCGCGGCCATATGGAAAAGGATATCCTTGCACCGTGTTACCTGGTCGCGAATCAGGGTAACATCCGCAAGAAGTTCCCTGTGGTCCTCCCCGTTGTTTTTTTTCAGGGTATGGAGCATTTCTCCGGCCACCACGGCAATGGTTGATAAGGGGGTGGAGAATTCATGGGCCGCACCGGCGGCCAGGGTGGCGAGGGAGGCCATTTTTTCACTTTTTGTTTTTTCTTCCTGTAGATCCGCCAGGGTTTTCTGGTGTCTGGCCAGGGCCAGCTGGATCCGGCTGACAAAGAAAACAATGAATAACGCGGTTACGGCAAAAGCGACCCACATGCCCTGCAAATGGATATTCAGGGGGTCGCTCACGATCGCTGGTTCCGAATGACAAGACTGGTTCAAGCTTGCCCCTGCGGGCAGAAAGAAAAGGGTGGCGTAGCAGCCGGTGGTGAAAAAGGCCAGGCTCCATGACCAGAAGGGAGGCATGAGGATGGCGCCCAGGGTGATATGCACCAGATACAGAAAGGTGAACGGGTTCATGGGGCCGCCGGAGTAATAGATGAGTCCGGTGAGCAGGACGATGTCGAGAAACATGACCAGTGCGAAGATCCGGTCGGCAATGGCCGTTTGTTTCTTTTTCAGGAAACCGAACAGGAAATTGGTGATGATTTCAAAGGCGAGGATTCCTGAAATAATCCGGTAGGGGAGGGTGATTTCAAGAAAAAAGAGCGTGATGAGCACCAGAAGAACCTGGGCCGTCACCGCGCCCCAGCGTAAATGCAACAGCCAAGCGAAGGCAATTTTGGCCGAGACGCTATTATTGCTTTCCCTGGTGGAATTGTTGGATTGGACGGCGGTATGCACGGTAGATAGCCCCTTTTCTTGCGGGTAGAGCACGAGAATGTGTCGCTTGCTTGCAAACCCGTATCTTCATGTTGTGCCGAAACTTTTGAATCTACCATTATTCGGCAGGAAGTTGAAGTGCTTCCTGTTTTTAATGTTGCAGGCGCGACAATCTGACGCATTTTCAACGGAAGTTGCCTGTGTTATGCACCTGCTGATATTTCGTTTTCCTGTAAACGCTCATTGTCCGGTAGTCTTTTTTTTCTTGTCGGCACCCCTTTGTTGTGATGGCACGTCATCCGGTGAGCGTAATTTTTTATCAATATCTTCCAGTCATAGAGTGAGGCCATGACCGAAACCACTTCAATAAATATGGCGGAGATCTACCGTTTTCTTGCCCAGTCCATGCGATATCCCGTTCTTGATTGGATGACCGCGGATTATTTTTCCGTACTTGACAGTTTTTTGGCGGAGCTTGGCTGGGATGCCGAGGCGCAGGCCCTCCGACGGTCAATCTCCGAAAAGGCTGATTGGCTTGAGCCTTTGCAGGTGGAACATACCCGGCTGTTCGTCAATGCCATCCCTGCAGTGGTGGCGCCGCCGTACGGGTCGGTATATCTCAGCGCGGACGGCATGCTTTACGGCCCCAGTGCCGAAAAGGCCAAGGCCTTTTATCGGGAACAGGGCTTTGATCTGGCCGGCGAGGCGGATATTCCCGACCATATCACCTTTGAGTTGGAATTTTTGGCGCTTCTTGCCCAAGAAGGCAAAAGTCAAGAAGAAGAGGTCTTTTTGCAAAGGCATTTCAGGCCATGGTTTCCAAGCTTTCAGGCGCGGGTAATAAAAGAGGTTCGTCACCCTTTTTACAGGGTTTTAGTCAATCTCATTGATTTTTTCACAAGGGAGGAATTGTAAAATGGCTTTGAATCTGACGAGACGTAAATTTCTGCAGACCGCATCCCTGGCAGCAGCCTCGGCAGCGATGTCCGGTTGTTTTGCCCGGCAGGCAAGCGCGGGTACGCCGTTTGTAAAAAAACCATTCACCGCGCCCGGCAGCTTTGCCGATACCACGACAGCGGTGGGTGGTGTCTGCGAAATGTGCTTCTGGCGCTGTCAGCTGGTTGGCAAGGTGCGGGACGGCAAGCTGGTGAAGCTTGAAGGCAACCCCAAGAGCATCGACAACGGCACGAGCATCTGCGCCAGGGGCAACGCCGGAGTCAAGCTGCTTTACGATCCGGACCGGTTGAAATTCCCCATGAAGAACGTGGGCAAGCGCGGCGCTCCTGAGTGGAAGCGGATCACCTGGGATGAGGCTCTTGACGAGTGCGCCACCAAGCTCAAGGCTGTGGTCGACAAGTACGGCCCCCAGGGTATCGCCATTTTCCCCCATGGTTCTTCCGCTAAATACCCGATGACCTTTTTCGAAAATGTTGTTGGCACCCCGAATAACTCCGAGGCCTCATTCTTCCAGTGCCGTGGTATCCGCGACACCGCTTACGTGGCCACCTTGGGTGTTGCTCCCGGCGAGAATGTCGATATGGCCAATGCCAAGGCGATCTTCCTCCTGGGCGGCCACTTTGGCGAGAACGTGCATGTCTCCCATCTGAAGCGTTACCTCAAGGGGCTTGAGAACGGCGCCAAGCTGATCGTGGTTGATCCCCGTTTCTCCGCCTCTGTGTCCAAGGCTGATATCTGGGTCAAGATCAAGCCCGGCACCGATACCGCCTTTCTGCTGGCGATCATGAATTATCTGATCAAGGAAGGCAAATACGACAAGAAATACGTAGCGGAGCACGGCAAGGGATTCGATGAGTTCGCCAAGGGCATTGCCCATGCTTCTCTCAAATGGGCGGCTAAGGCCTGTGACGTGCCGGAAAAGCAGATCAAACAGGTGGCCGACATGCTGGCCGCCAATGCTCCCAACGTTTCCATCCATCCGGGACGTCATGTGAGTTGGCACGGCAATGATTTTCAGCGTGAGCGCGCCTTGGCCTGCCTTACCGGTCTTTTGGGCGCCATCGGCGTAAAGGGCGGTTTTGTGCCGGGTAAGGGTCCTAAGCTGGGTAAGTCCGGCTGGCCGAAGCCTATGGCTGAGCATGCCGAGCATTACGCCCTCCACAAGATGGCAAAGCTCCACAAGCAGGCTCCTCCGGGCACCCCCACCGATTTGATCCGTGAAGCTGCTATTACCGGTAAGCCTTATGCGATCAAGGGCTTTGTCGCTTGGGGCCAGAACCCGATCCAGACCGTGCCGGATCAGGCAATGACCATCAAGATGCTTGAGCAGATGGATTTCGTCATGGTTTGTGATGTTATGCCCACCGACATCACCATGTACGCCGACATCCTGCTGCCTGAGTCTTCCTACCTGGAGCGTTACGACCATATCCAGACCGGCACCCAGTGGAATTTTGCCGATCCGCATCAGCAGTTCATCGCTGCCCGGATGCCGCTGGTTTCTCCCACCGCTGCCGACCATGAGCGTAAGGAATCCGTTTGGATTGTCAACGAGCTGGCCAAGCGCATGGGTTATGAGAAACATATTCCTGTTCAGTCTGCCGAAGAGTGGGTCAACAAGACCCTTGAAGGCGCTCAGCTCTCCATTGACCAGCTGGTCAAGGAGGATGGTATCCATCTCCAGCCCGGCGTGGATCCTTACGGCAAGGCACTGGATGTTGAATTCCACAGCGCGGAGCTGGCCGAGCAGGGTTACCCGGCAATCCCCACCTATATTCCGGTGCCCGAGCCGCCTAAGGGCTTTGCCCGTTTGGTTTACGGCCGTGCTCCGGTCCACACCTTCAACCGTTCGCAGAACAATGTCTGGCTGAACAACGAGATGCCGATCAATCCGGTTTGGCTCAATGACGAATCCGCCAAGAAGATGGGGCTTAAGGACGGCGACACCATCGAACTGGTCAACCAAGACGGGGTGAAATCCAGAACCTCTTCCGTGGTCAAGGTTACTCCCGGCATCCGTAAGGATACCGTATACACCGCCCATGGCTATGGCACGATGAACAAGGCCATGACCGTCGGCGCAGGCAAGGGGATCGACGACCAGAGCCTGATCACCAAGCGGGCGGTTGATCCTGAAACCGGTGCCCACGGCATGCGGAATAATTTTGTTAAGTTCATCAAGAATGGCAAGGTTATTGAGATTCCCGCGTAACTCTTGGCCATGGTTGTGTTGTTAGGAGCTGTGCGAAAATAACAGGTGCTATTCTGCCTTGTCTTACGGCTTTTTATGTCGTCTTGGCGGAACTCGATGTTCAAGTTGTTTTTGCTCAACGGTTTACAGGTGCATGGAAATTAATATTTTGTTTATGGAGGTATTGCCGTGAATCAATACGGAATGATTATAGATCTTGAGAAATGTGTGGGTTGCCACGCCTGTGCCATTGCCTGCCGGGCGGAGTGGGAGGTTCCCACGGGCAAGGATTCGGCGGAGCGGGCGCGGCGGAGAAATTGGGTCAGTCGTCTTGGGCCGAGCAAGACCCCCCAGGGTATGGCATCCACCTATTATCCCGGTCTGTGCAACCACTGCGATAAGCCGGCCTGCGTCACGGTCTGCCCGGCGGATAAGGTAGAGGCCACCTTTACCGATGCGAAGAGCGGGGCGACCAAGAAGATGGAAGTGGCTGCCACCTGGAAGGACCCGTTCAACGGGACGGTTCAGATCGACAAGGAGCGCTGCCTCGGTTGCGGCGCCTGCGCCGATGCCTGTCCGTACAGCGCTCGTTACGTAAACGAGGAAGAGGGCGATCCCAAGGCCGATAAATGCACCTTCTGCGTTGAGCGGGTTGCTGCTGGGTTGGAGCCTGCCTGTGTACAGACCTGTCTGGCTCGTGCCCGGATATTCGGCGATCTGAATGATCCCAATTCCGAGGTTGCCAAGTATGTAAAGAAAGGCGCAGTCAAGTTGGAAAGCGCCAAGGTGAAGATTGGTCCCAATGTCCGCTACTACGGTAACAAAAAGGACATGCACCTGCTCACCACCACCTCAATCCCGCAGGCGATGCCCCAGGCCAACCTGCGGCGGACCATCATGGCCCACATGCTGAAACCGGCCATGGATCAGGTGAAAAGCCTGGGCATGCTTGGTTTGGCAGGGGCGGTGATTGTGAAAGGTCTGAGCGAGGACGAGAAGAAGTAATTTTCGTACCCCGTTTCTGCTGAATATGAAAAGCCCCCGATGCCGAAAGGTGTCGGGGGCTTTTTTTTGTTTTTTGGAGAGGTTATTTCTTGAAAATCCAGAACAGGATCGTCAGCACTGCGGAGATGAGAATGCAGGTGGTCAGGGGAAAGTAAAAGGTGAAATTTTCAGACTTGAAGACAAAATCACCCGGCAGCCGGCCCAGATGCAATTTTTGCAACAAGGGCCAGCACAGGCCAAGGACCACGAGGATAATGCCGATGATGATCAGTGTTTTTGCCATGTTCGCCCAGCAGGTTGTCGTCTTGCAAAAAATATTAAAGAGCCATCTCTCGTTGGGGAGAGGAGTTATAGTCTGATGAAGAGGTTCTCGTCTCAATAATTCAGCAAGGTGTTCCTGGAATTCCCCCCCCCCCAATATTTTTTCTTCTCGTCAAGTTAGTCAACTAATCAACAACGTCCCCCTCCTTTCTCTGAAGTTACGCCTAATAATTCTCCTCTCGTACAGGGGGGGGAAGTCTGCGCTTTTTCGGCCAATTCATCAAGTACGGCAAAAACACCATTCAGATCCGTGCGATACGAAGCTGTGTAGTTAGTTGTGACTACGTGCCGCTCTTCGAAGAGCAGGCTCCTTTGGCGAATGAGTTCCTGGCGCTTATTCCAGTACCTTCCCATCTCATTGGGATCAAGACCTCCTGGAAGTTCAGATTTGGACGCAAAGTAGCCCTCTTCATCTCTGTCAGAAAAGAAAGAACTGCTCAATTGCGACAGACAGTGGTCGAGGAAATGAAGGACGTTGTCTTCGTGGATGTCGGGGTTGAAGCAGACATCAAACACGTACTCGTTCATTAGCCTAGCTATTCCGCCTTCATCACCTGCACCGCTCTCGTCGTAGAACCCGCAGCCGACTCCCGACCCCTTGGGGGGCAACCGATTGGTCAGCTGGTAGATAACAAAGGACTTGACGAAAGAACGTGCCGAGGAAACACCCTGAGTAAGCGAAACGGCAGCGGATTCGGATTGACCTTCCCCTGAAGCCTGCTGGACAAGTTGAGACGAAGTTTCGCCGAGAAAATCTTCAGCTGGAGCATCACTGACTTCCGCAAAAAAATTTCGCCGCGAATCAATGTAGGTCTGCTTGAAAAGCGCGAACACCTCTTGAGAAATTCTCCTCATACCCATCAATGCACGGTCGTTGACAAGATCAGACGTCACGGCACTTCTATCATGATGGACGATGAGTGCTGAATGCAGGTTGTAGAGCTGCCCCTGACGGTCTGCGGAGCATTGGAGCCTGAACAACATGAGATCGTTCCAGCCAAGAACACCGCGATCGCCACTCGCAAGACGATCTAGCAGGCCTTTCCCTTTATGGGAATGTTCGCCGAAGATCCGCCATGCGATTTCTATGACATTCTCCGGGGTATTTGGAAGTCGATGCCCTGCTGTCCTCCCCCAACCGGCTCGATCCAAGAGTCGCATCAGGGAGTAGATCGATCTCTTCCGTAATCCTTGGTCATCATTCTTGATTATCGAGTAGCGTGGCAGATAGTCCATGAGCGTGTCAATGGCATCTTGCGCAACTGCGCTAGTGAAGTCATGCGACTGATTGACCAGTACCCTCCAGAACTGATCATGCGCGTGTTCTCCGCGTTTCAATTGAAATTCCGGTGACGTGAGTATAGAAACGATTGACGCCCCCTTCCTAACTCGTTCTACGGCGTCCTGGTACAGAATAAACGTATACTGCGGTTCTGGCGTCGCAAATCGCACAATCAGCTTGAGGTAACCCTCCAAGTTTCTCAAGTCGCCATGGTTGAAGCACGCGCGCGACCTCAGAACCTCCTCTTCGTGATGGCTCAGGCCCCCAAGCTCCAAAATCCCAACGTCGAACAACTGCGTCAATAGGAATCCTGCGGATCCCAATTCTTCCTTCACCAGCTCAGTAAACGCCTCAGAGTTTTTAAAATCTTGTTCTCCGTAATCGCGACGTACAGAGAAGGTCCCGCTACGGCCCTCGGTTTCTTCGGCGTAAATGCGCCGGAATAATCCGGGGTAGTGCAGGTGCAGGAGTATGAGGTTAATGAGGTCGCGTTTGTTGAAGTCCGTCCGACCTAAGTTGCTCCTTTCGATCTGCATAAGCAGCATGGCATTGACGAAGCGCTTAACCTTGCGCAAATCGCCCACAAGGGGTAGGTACTTCGCAGCCAAGTCACCATCAAGAATGTCTGCCAGCTCGTTGAGCAAAGCGCCAAGCTTTATCATCGTGTCGGAAGGAATCGAGCCCAGTTTGCTCTCGGCACGTTGCCAGTCGCGTCGCAAGAAGTCCCGAATGCTGGAGCTGTCAACGAACAGGCTCAGCTTGACTGTCACAAACTTCTCAAGGAACTCACGCGCTCGAGACCCCTCTTCTTTGCCGCCAGCAAGCACCTCGGTATCGTAGCAGAGGACATAGGTAGCCTGAGATAGCTTGAACGCGCGCCTTGTTGCGAACAGAACGTTGTTCGTCGTCTTTGCGTCCAAACGATCAAGGTCGTCGATGACGATGATTACGCGACGGTCAATGCGCCGAAGGACCTCGTCGATGTTATCGAGCAGATCATCAACGGTCTCCTGCGAGGGCTTCAATGAAAGCTTGAAGCCTAGGAACGAAACGTCGGCTTTCCCCTTTACCAGCCGAGAGTAACGGGATGCCGCCGGCCTGAATTCCGGAACGAAGACCTTCTTTTGAATTGCGGCGGACAGATCGCGAATCAAGCGGTCCGCAAGGTCCGGCTCCGAGGCATACCGAAGAGGCTCGAATCGACAAACGATGACCCTGTCTGCTGCCCTTACCCAATAGCGCTCAGCGAGGTTGATGAAGCTCGTCTTGCCGACTCCCCAAGGGCCATCGACGCCAAAAACGATCCCCGGTTGGGCACCGCTTGCGAGAACGGTTTCGGCGAACGACTTGGCCTGCGACTCACTCGCAAGCAGATCGTCTTTCTCGTCTTCAATTTCCTCATCCGCGATGAAGTACAGCTGCGAAGCCTCTCTTTTCGACTTCGGCCAGTACTGTTGAATAAGGGGCGACAAGAGCACGGCACACAGTAGGAGGAAGACTGCTGGTGTCCAATTAGGATCCACGGACTTGATTGCTGCATGGGCTTTCGAGAGCCACGGCGAGGCCAACTCGTTTGTCCAGATGCCGATGCCGATCGCGAACAGCAGATCGATGCGAAAGCTGCGGCCAATTCGTTCAGCGGAGACGAGCGCATCCCGCTTGAGTGCATAGGTTAGACACAGCAGCACTCCGGCCAGTATTCCGCTGTTCTTTACGTAGAGGGCTACGTCATTCAATTCCGAGGCGAAATTCGCACCGAGGTAGAATGCGGCCCGCCAAATCTCCGCACCTAAGAAGCCCGTTGCAAGCGACCTGGCGAATACTAGAATCTCAGGCATTTTCATAGCAGGCTTGGTAGGCGTCATCGATTTAATCTCGGTGGTGTGTAAGGATTCCCGCATTAGTCGACACATCTGATTTTGTGGCTCATCACCGCGCACACGTTTTGAAACTGTAAGATGAGATTGTTTTTTTAACTCTTATCCCGCCGTAACCATCTAATAAGAATAAATAGTTATAATTATCGAGCACGAGATAATCTCGTTGGAAAATTATCAGCCGATTATAAATCGGCTTGGATATCCTGTTCGGGGCGGCCAAAGCTAAGGCCCTGCTGTGGTTCAACCATGCCTGACAAAAATAGTTACCAGAATGCCAGCACATAAGCAATCCAGAAAAAATACGGGGTAAAACGGGGATGAGGCAGAGCTGCCCCCTTATTGTCCCGCCATGATCCCCCTACTCCTGTTTGACAAAACACCCCGCGAAGTGTAGTCATATCGCATAATCTTAGATGTATTTCCCATACGAACACCACCGAATCGCGGTGACCATGCCTCCATTTGATTTCAAAGAATTCCTCCAAACCGTTCCCTTGCAGCCCGGCGTCTATCTGATGAAGAGCCGGGCGGACGAGGTGCTCTATGTGGGCAAGGCCAGGGAGCTGCGCAAGCGGCTCTCTTCCTACGCCCGCATCGATCAGGCACAGCACGGCAAAACCGCCATGCTCCTCTCCCAGGTGCGCTTAATCGAGACCATTGTCACCAATACGGAAAAGGATGCCCTGATCCTGGAATCCGCGCTGATCAAGCAGCACCGGCCCAAGTACAATGTTATCCTCCGCGACGACAAGAGCTACCCGCTTCTTAAGGTGACGGTGCAGGAAGAGTGGCCCCGGCTGGTGATGACCCGGCGGCGGATCAAGGACGGGGCCCGTTATTTCGGCCCCTTTTCCTCTCCCTCGGCCATGTGGGAAACCATCCGCTATCTCAACTCGCTTTTCCCCCTGCGCCGCTGCAAGGAAAAGAGCCTCAAACCCAAGGCGCGGCCCTGCCTGAACTATCAGATGGGCCGCTGTCTTGCCCCCTGTGCGGACAAGGTCAGCCGGGAGGAGTATCTGGAGCTGGTCAACAATGTGCTGCTGGTGCTGGAGGGGAAGAATCAGCAGCTGGTCAAGGAGCTTTCCCGGAAGATGGAAAAGGCTGCCGCAGCCTTGCGTTTTGAGGAGGCGGCTCAACTGCGGGATCGGATCGCCTCCCTGAATAAAACCCTGGAAAAACAGCAGGTGGTGGCAACGCACAACCGGGATCAGGATGTGCTCGGTTTTGCCCGCCAGGGAGAATCGGTGGCCGTGGCCCTGCTTTTTATCCGCAAGGGGGTGATCAGCGGCCAGCAGGCCTTTTTCCTTTCCGATCCCGTGGGCACCGACCCCGAGGTGTTGACCGAGATTCTTTCCCGTTTTTACGGCGAGGAAGGGCAGTATCTTCCCCAGGAGGTCCTGCTGCCCTTTGCGGGAAGCGACGATTCAGTGCTTGCCGAGTGGTTGAGCGAACGCAAGGGCAGCAGCGTGGCCATTGTCTGTCCGCAACGGGGGGACAGGGTGCGGCTGCTGGAGATGGCCGCCACCAATGCCCGGCAGGTTTTGGTGGCGAGAAAAACGAGACAGGGCACCTGGCAGGTTCTGGCCGAAGGGCTGCAAAAAGCCCTTGGTCTGGCAAAGCTTCCGGAACGCATTGAATGTCTGGACATCTCCAACCTGGGGGGCAAGCAGGCAGTGGGCTCGCTGGTCTGCTTTGTCGGCGGGGCGGAGGCCAAGGACCAATACCGGCACTATGGAATCCACACGGTGCACGGGCCGGACGATTACGCCATGATGGGCGAGGTCTTGGCCCGGCGCTTTGCCAAGGGTCTGGCGGAAAATAATCTGCCCGATCTCTTTCTGGTGGACGGCGGCAAGGGCCAGCTCGGCGTGGCCATGCATGCCTTGGCGGAGCTTGGTGTTCCCGGGGCGGTAGAGCTTGCCGGCATTGCCAAGGAGAAGGCAGGGGAGGGGGAAAAAATCTATCGGCCCGGTCGGAAAAATCCGTTGCTTCTGGAGCGTCATTCCCCGGTGCTTCTCTATCTGATGCGGATTCGGGACGAGGCGCACCGCTACGGCATAACCGTACACCGGAAATTGCGGGGCAAGGAGAGTCTCGCTTCGACTCTGGAGCAGATTCCCGGGGTGGGCAAGACCCGGCGGGAGGTATTGCTGCGGGAGCTCGGCAGCATGCAGCGCCTTGCCCAGGCGAGTATGGCGGAGATCGCGGCGGTGGCAGGGATTGGTCCTGTTCTTGCCGCCCAGATCTGGCATTCTCTGCATGACGAAGAGGGCTCGGATCGGGCCGCGCAGGGGGAAGAGAACTCCTCGAAAGGGGCCGGCTAAAAAGGGAATGCGGCAGGGCAATGCGGAAGGGCGCGGATTATTGTTGCTTTTTGAACCCTGAAAAACTAAATTGCTTAGTTCCGTAATGGATCGCTTTCGGGTACTTCGCGACGGCGGCTTTACTGGATGAACGATGAACTTGGATGGCGCATGTGTGTGGGGTGTTTGACCGACACGCGATCCGCCTCTTTTGCTTTGATTGCCTGGAGATAAAACTATGTGGGAATATACGGACAAGGTCCGGGATCATTTTATGAATCCCCGGAATGTGGGCGAGATTGAGAATGCGGACGGAATCGGCGAGGTCGGTTCCCTTGCCTGCGGCGATGCCTTGACCCTCTACTTTAAGCTGGACGATAGCGAGCGGATTACCGATGCCAAGTTCAAAACCTTTGGTTGCGCCAGCGCCATTGCTTCTTCTTCCGCCCTTACCGAGATGATCAAGGGCCTCCCCCTTGTGGAGGCGGAAAAGATCACCAACGAGGATATCGCCGAGTATCTTGGCGGGTTGCCCAAGGAGAAGATGCACTGCTCGGTCATGGGCCGTGAGGCGCTGGAAGCGGCAATCGCCTATTACCGCGGAATCCCCCTGCCCATGGCGGAAGGGGAGGTGGTGTGCGAATGCTTCGGGGTCACCGACCTTGAGGTGAAACGGGCCATTGCCGAGAGCAACCTGCGCAGCGTGGAGGAGATCACCAATTTCACCAAGGCGGGCGGCGGCTGCGGCAAGTGCCATGAGCGCTTGGAGGAGCTTTTGCGCGAGTCCCGGCATGAGGTGCAGCAGATCATCCCGGACAAACGGCCCACCCGGTTGACCAATATCCAGAAGATCAAGCTCATCGAGGAGGTTCTTGAGCGGGAGGTGCGACCGACCCTGCGCAAGGATGGCGGCGATATCGAGCTCATCGACGTGGACGGCGATTTCGTTATTGTTTCCCTGCGCGGCGCCTGCGGCTCCTGCAAGAAATCGCAGACTACCCTTAAGGAATATGTGGAGAAGAAGCTGCGCGAACAGGTGCTTGAGACCCTGATTGTCGAGGAGGGGAAATAATGAATACGGTCGCCGCTGCTACTGCTGTCTATATGGACAATAACGCCACCACCCGGGTTGCCCCGGAGGTGGTCGAGGTCATGCTCCCCTATTATTCCGACCTGTACGGCAATCCTTCCAGCATGCACACCTTTGGCGGCCAAGTCGGCCGCGCGGTGGAAGAGGCACGGGGAAAGATCGCCTCGCTGCTTGGCGCCCGGCCCGATGAGCTTATCTTCACCAGTTGCGGTACGGAGTCCGATTCCACCGCCATTCTTTCCGCCTTGCAGTCCTTCCCGGATAAACGGCATATCGTTACTACTCGGGTCGAGCATCCGGCGGTAAAAAACCTCTGCGAGAGCCTGGACAAACTCACCGGCCACAAACACCGGATAACCCAGTTGCCGGTGAACAGCGACGGCACCATCGATCTCAAGCTCTATGAAGAGAGCCTCACGGACGAGACCGCCATTGTCAGCGCCATGTGGGCAAACAACGAGACCGGGGTGATCTTTCCCATCAAGGCAATGGCGGAGATCGCCAAGAGGCGGGGGATTTTATTTCACACCGATGCGGTGCAGGCGGTGGGGAAAATTCCCATCGACCTGTCACAAGTACCGATTGATTTCCTCTCGCTTTCCGGGCATAAATTACATGCTCCCAAGGGAATAGGCGTTCTTTATGTTCGCAAGGGTACGCCTTTTGTCCCCTTTATCATCGGCGGGCATCAGGAACATGGGCGCCGGGGCGGCACGGAAAACGTCGCCTCCATCGTCGGCCTGGGCAAGGCCTGTGAGATGGCGGCCAAGCAGATGCAGGATGAAAATACCCGGGTAAAGGCGCTGCGGGATAAGCTGGAGAACGGGCTGCTGGCCAGTATCCCCAACTCGCTGCTCAACGGGCACAAGACTCTGCGCTTGCCCAATACGACCAATATCAGCTTTGAGTATGTGGAGGGCGAGGCGATACTGCTTCATCTCGACCGTTTCGGGATCTGCGCTTCCTCCGGCTCCGCCTGTACCTCCGGTTCGCTTGAGCCTTCGCATGTCATGCGGGCCATGGGCGTGCCTTTTACCGCGGCGCATGGCTCGATCCGCTTGAGCCTCAGCGTTTACAACACCGAGGCCGAAGTCGATTACGTTTTGGAAAAATTACCGCCGGTCATCGCCCAGCTCCGCGCGATGTCGCCGTTCTGGCAGAGCGAACACAAAGGTAAGACCGGCGACAGCCAGTGCAAGTGCAGCTGTTCCTAACAGAAGCTCGAAAAGGATAACAACATGAAGGTTATACCGGCTTCGTTTGAGATACTCGAGGAACTGGACAAGCAAAGTCTTGCCGTTCGTATCGAGGCGTGCGGGCGTCTGTGCTATAAATCCGAGGACAAGATTACCGAGGACTCGGCCGAGCCTTTTGTAAAGGGGATTGTCAAGCATGGCCATAATTCGGTCATGGAGATGGCGGCCCTGACCCTGCGGGTTGAGATAGACAGCGAATCCCTTGTCGTCCAGTTTTTGAGCGTTATCCCGAAATACGTTCAGTTTGACCGGATTGAGAAAAAGGTGCTGCTCATCACCGGGACGATCCGGGCTTTCCGGGAGCTGGCCCGTGATTACGGCAAGGTCAAGGTGATCAAGGCCATGGCCGGGCATCTTGCCGGACTGTATCCGCTCTTCTTTTTTGATCTGTCACCGAAACGTGGTTGGCTCCCCCAGGATGGGGTTGTCGTTACCCGGTTGTCGCTTGACGAGGTCGATGCCCTTTCCGCGGATTTGCTGGCAAAACACCGTTATGTGGCGGTGCGCTTTATAACCAACCGGGCGGTGACCCACGAGTTGGTCCGGCACCGGCCCTGTTCTTTCCTGCAGGAAAGTCAGCGGTATTGCCGGTATGCCGATGACAAGTTCGGCAATGAGATTACTTTTATCAAGCCCATGTTCTTTACCGAGGGAAGCAGCGAATACAAGCTCTGGGAAAAGGCCATGCTGGAGACGGAAAAAATCTATTTGGAGCTTCTTGGGACCTCTTCGCCGCAGGCCGCGCGAACTGTGTTGCCCAACTCCTGCAAGACCGAGATCATCGTCTTTGCCAATCTGCTGGAGTGGTTGCATATCTTCAGGTTGCGCACTCCCAGGAACGCCGAGCCTTCCATGCGCGAGGTGATGATCCCTCTTGCCAAATCCTTTCAGGAGAGATTCCCGGCTGTTTTCGGAGATGCTTCCTTTGCAGTGGAATAGGGTATGATAGGAAAATCCTGGGTGCGGGCTAGAGCCTGGGTCCATGTTTTTTTGTTGATACAGAGAAATCGAGAACAACTTATTTAAGAAGGAGAACGAAATGGCTTTTGATGCGGTGAATATGGCAGATTGGCAGATTTCCGAGGCTGCTGAAAAGAACATGCCCACCCCTGAGGAGTGGCGAGACAAACTGGGACTCGAGAAAGACGAAATTCTCCCCATGGGCAGATTGGCCAAGCTCGATTTTCTTAAAATCATCAATCGTCTTAAGGATAAGCCGGACGGCAAGTACATCGAGGTTACCGCGATTACCCCTACGCCTCTGGGCGAAGGCAAATCCACCACCTCCTGCGGCCTGATGGAAGGTTTGGGCAAGCGCGGCATGAACGTTGGCGGCGCCCTGCGTCAGCCTTCCGGCGGCCCGACCATGAACGTCAAGGGCACCGCGGCTGGCGGCGGCAACTCCCTGTTGATCCCGATGACCGAGTTCTCTCTGGGCCTCACCGGTGATATCAACGACATCATGAACGCTCACAACCTCGGCATGGTGGCCATGACCGCCCGCATGCAGCATGAGCGGAACTACAACGATGAGCAGCTGGCCAGATTGACCGGCATGCGTCGGCTTGACATCGACCCCACCCGGGTGGAGTTCGGCTGGATCATCGACTTCTGCGCCCAGGCGCTGCGTAACATCGTCATCGGCCTCGGCGGTCGTACGGACGGGTACACCATGCAGTCCAAGTTCGGTATCGCCGTGGGCTCCGAGCTCATGGCCATCCTCTCCATCGCCACCGACCTGGCGGATTTGAAGGAGCGGATCAACAACATCACCGTGGCCTTTGACAAGAGCGGCAAACCGGTTACCTGCCGCGATCTGGAAGTCGGCAACGCCATGGCCGCTTTCATGCGCAACACCATCAACCCGACCCTGATGTGTACCGCCGAGTACAACCCCTGTCTGGTTCACGCCGGACCTTTCGCCAACATCGCTGTCGGCCAGTCTTCCATCATCGCCGACCGGGTTGCCCTGAAGCTGTTTGATTACAACATCACCGAGTCCGGTTTTGCCGCTGATATCGGCTTTGAGAAATTCTGGAACGTGAAGTGCCGCTACTCGGGCCTCAAGCCGCACGTCTCCGTTCTCACCGCAACCATCCGCGCCCTGAAGATGCACGGCGGCGGACCCAAGGTTGTCCCGGGCAAACCCCTCGATGACGCCTACACCAAGGAGAACATCGAACTGGTCGAGAAGGGCTGCGAGAACATGGTTCACCTGATCAATGTTATCCGCAAGGCCGGAATCAACCCGGTTGTCTGCATCAACCGTTTCTATTCCGATACCGATGCAGAATGCAGGGTTGTTCGCCGGATCGCCGAGGCTGCCGGCGCCCGTTGCGCCGAGTCCAAGCACTGGGAATTGGGCGGCGACGGAGCGCTTGAGTTCGCCGATGCGGTAATCGACGCCTGCAACGAAGAGAACGATTTCAAGTTCCTCTATCCGCTTGAGATGAAGCTGCGCGACCGGGTTGAGATGATCACCAAGGAAGTTTATGGCGGTGACGGTGTCGATTGGTCTCCCGAGGCGTTGGCCAAGGCCAAGATGCTGGAGAGCGATCCTCAGTATGCCGACTATGCCACCATGATGGTCAAGAGCCACCTGAGCCTGAGCCATGACCCGACCCTCAAGGGCGTGCCCAAGGGATGGCGTCTGCCTGTTCGCGACATCTTGATCTATTCCGGCGCCAAGTTCCTCTGCCCGTGTGCTGGAACCATCAGCCTGATGCCCGGCACCAGCTCGAATCCGGCCTTCCGCCGCATTGATGTCGACCCGGAATCCGGTAAGGTTTCAGGTCTGTTCTAGTACCCTTTGTACATCTTTTCATCCAACGCTGGCCAAAGGACGCGCGTCCTTTGGCCAGCGTTTTTTTTTGCCGTGTACGCAGAAAACCCGGAATCGGTTACGGGTGGCCCTTAACTGCCATGGTACCGTCTCGATCCCTGGGGCTTTTTTTTATTTGTGAAGGGCGGATATGCTTGTCAGCGCACAGGAGGATATAGTATCTAATTAATAGGTGTTTTTTTTTGCACAAAATATTCTCTCGGGGTAGCCTTATTTCCATGGCTCAAGTAGACAGTAAATCAAATTTGCGTTCCACGGTAAAGGATCAATCCGGAGCCGGAAAGCTCAAGATCGGCGAACTGCTCAAGAAAGCCGGGCAAATCAGCAGTAACCAGATGGATGAAGCGCTGGCCGTTCAGAAGAAATCCGGCGGTCGGCTGAGCAGCATCCTGCTCCGCCTTGGGTATATCGAAGACGACACCATTCTCAACTTCCTGAGTCGACAGCACAACTACCAGACGGTGGTTATCAGCCGGGAGCCGCCCAAGCCGGAAGCGTTGCAGTTGATGCCCTTCGAAGTGGCCAAGAAATATCTTGCCTTCCCGTTGCGGCAGATCGGTAAATCCCTCCAGGTCGCCATGGCCGAGCCCACCGATACCGGGGCGGTGGAAGCCTTGCAGTCGGCGGTGCGCATGCCCCTTACCGTTTATGTTGCTACGGAAAAGGATATCTTTGATGCCTATAAAGCCCATTACAAGATCAGCGAAGAGGAATACCAGGCCTTCTTCTCCGATGCCGGCGGCCAGGACAAGGACGATGAGCCCGTTGCCCATATCGACGATTTCGGTTCCCTGGCTTCGGAAGCGGCCGAGGGCATGGAGCTTGATACGGGAGGGGCTGATTCCGGTGTGGATCAATACTCGGCCAACGATGCCCCCATCATCAAGCTGGTCAACGGCATTCTCATCAAGGCGGTCAACGACGGGGTGAGCGATATCCACATCGAGCCCTACGAGAAAAATCTGCAGGTGCGCTACCGCTTGGACGGCTCGATGTACAAGGCCATGAACCTGCCGCTCTCCATCAAAAACGCACTGAACTCCCGCATCAAGATCATGGCCCAGCTGGACATCACCGAGCGGCGGGTTCCCCAGGACGGCCGTATCCGCATAAAGCTGGGACGCACCCGGGCTGTTGATTTCCGGGTCTCCTCCCTGCCCACTCTGTTCGGGGAGAGTATCGTTCTACGTATCCTTGACAAGGGCAGTCTCAACGTCGACCTCACCAAGCTCGGTTTCGAGTCTACCACCTTCGAGACCCTCAAGCGCTGCATCAACCGGCCCCAGGGGTTGTTGCTGGTTACCGGCCCCACCGGCAGCGGTAAAACGGTAACCCTCTATTCGGTGTTGAACTCCCTGAACAGTGAAGACACCAAGATTCTCACCGCCGAGGATCCGGTTGAGTTCAATTTCAAGGGCATCAATCAGGTCAACGTCAAGAACGAAGTGGGCATGACCTTTGCCGCCGCGCTCAAGGCCTTTCTCCGTCAGGATCCGGACATCATCATGGTGGGCGAGATCCGCGACATGGAAACCGCCGAGATCGCCATCAAGGCGGCGATGACCGGCCATCTGGTTTTTTCCACCCTGCACACCAATGACTGTCCCGCCACCATCGGCCGTCTGGTGGATATCGGCATCCCTCCCTTCATGCTGGCCTCGGCCATCACCATGGTGCTGTCCCAGCGTCTGGGGCGTCGGCTCTGTGCTGCCTGCAAGGAGCCGATCCCCATGCCGCCCAGGGAAGAGCTGATTGCCATGGGTTTTCAGGAGCAGGATTTCGAACAGGACTTCGTTATCTATGGTCCCAAAGGGTGTGCCAAGTGTAACGGCGGCGGGTATAAGGGGAGGGTGGGCTTCTTTGAGCTGATGGAGATCACCGACGAGGTGGCCAAGGCGATCAGTGCCGAGGTGCCCGAGGATCAGCTCCGCAAGATTGCCATGCAGGAGGGCATGGTGCCCCTGCGTCGGGCTGCCGTCAAAAAGATCATCGAGGGTGTGACCAGTATCGATGAGGCTCTGCGGCGGACGGTTATCACCGAAGAGAGTCTGCCTGCTTATCTGGTTCATCCGGATATCGAGGAGTATGAGGATGGTGATTTCATCATCCGGCAGAACAACAACGACAGTGATTTTTTTAAGTTGGTTATCGGCGCCGTATCCGTGGTCAAGGATGGTAAAAAAATCGCCGAGATCACCGAGCCCGGCGAGTATTTCGGAGAGATGAGCGCCATTTCCGGCGAGCCCCGTTCCGCCTCCATCACCTCAAAGGGGCGCTCCAAGGTAAAACGTTTTCCCGGCGACAAGCTTCAGGAGGTTATTCAGAAATATCCCGAAGTGGCCAACCATCTTTTTAAAACCGTTGTCAACCGTTTGAGTCAGGCGAACAACATCATCGTCAAGCTGGCAAGCGAACGGGCAAAAAAACCAGAATGACGCGCTGTTAGCAGCACTTTTTCTTTTCTTGTTTAGGATTATTCTTTTTCCCTCGTTTTTTTCTTCTATTTTCCTCTGAAAAATGTATAGTACAGGGCTTTTTGCAAGTATATCTACCTATTGAAATATCGTGTCGAATTGGGTAGTTTTGTGAACTCTGATACCCATTTTTACCTTGCCGGGGCCATCATTCGAGATGTTATCCGTCTTGGAGACGAGGTTGCAGGTCTTTTGCCGGCGCAACGTGAATTAATAAGATATCTATAACTTTCTGATATAAGGAGAAAATGAATGAGTGCCAAGATTATCAGCGGGACGGAAGTTGCAAAAGCCATTCGTGAAGAGCTGAAGAGCGAGGTCACGGAGCTCAAGGAAAAGCATGATCTTGTTCCCGGACTTGTTACGATCCTGGTGGGAGAAGATCCGGCCTCTCAGTCGTACGTCAGCGCGAAAAACAAGACCGCCCACGCCCTTGGCATCCATTCCGAGCAGGTAACCCTGCCCGCCGACACCAGCGAGCAGGATCTGCTGGCCACGGTTGAAAAATATAATAAGGATAAAAACATCCACGGCATTCTCGTGCAGCTGCCTCTGCCCAAGCATATCAATGAGACCAATGTGCTGTATGCCATTGATCCGGACAAGGACGTGGATGGCTTCCATCCCGTGAACGTGGGCAAGATGGTGCTGGGCGAAGAGTGCTTCCTTCCCTGTACACCGCACGGCATCCTTGAACTCTTGACCCGCAGCGGCGTCGAGACCAGCGGAGCCGAGGTTGTGGTTATCGGTCGCAGCAACATTGTCGGCAAGCCCATCGCCAACCTGATGCTCCAGAAACGTAAAGCCGGTAACGCCACGATTACTCTCTGCCACACCCGCACCAAGGACATGGCCGCCCATTGCAAGCGTGCCGATATCATTATCGCCGCTGTCGGTGTCCCGAAGATGGTAACCGCCGATATGGTGAAGGATGGCGTGGTGATTATCGATGTCGGTGTGAATCGCATCGGTATGACCGCGGAAGGCAAGGCAATTCTCGCAGGCGACGTGGATTTTGATGCGGTAAAGGAAAAAGCCTCGTATATTACCCCTGTTCCGGGTGGAGTCGGGCCCATGACCATTACCATGCTCATGAAGAATACCGTACAGGCGGCCAGGCAGATTGCAGGCGTGAAATAACCCCTGTTGTAGATGAAAAGTAATCAGAAGGCATCCGCTTTTCTGTTACATAGCGAACCCAAGATGCTGAGGACACAAGATGGCGATCAAACGAAATGGATGTGAGGGCTGCACGGATATTACCTGCGTCTCCACGCAGCAGGTTCTTTCCCAGGATATAGCCAAGAACGTCAGAACCGCCTATGACCGCGTGAAAGCGCGGGGCATGTCGGCCTGTCTGTTCGGTTCCGGCGGAACCTGTTGCCGCAATTGCAACATGGGGCCTTGTCAGATTATCGACGGCGTGGATGACATGCTCGGCATCTGCGGCGCTTCCGCCGATACCGTGGCGGCCAGGAATTTCGCCCGGGTTGTCGCGGCCGGTTCCGCAGCGCACACCGATCATGCCCGCGAGATGGTCAAGGGGTTTATCGATGCTGCTAAAGGGCATGGTCCGCACCAGATCAAGGATGTGGCCAAGTTGAAAAGGCTGGCCGATGTTTTTGGTATCGTGACGGAAGATCGTGAGATCAAAGACATTGCTGTTGAACTCGGGGAAAAAGCCCTGGCCGAATTCGGCAAGCAGGATGATGCTCCGCTTTCCATGCTGAAACGGGCCACCCCCAAGCGGCAGGCCATCTGGAAGAAACTCGGCATTGCGCCCCGCGGTATCGACCGCGAGGTGGTGGAGATGATGCACCGCACCCATATGGGTGTTGATCATGAGTACGAGAACATCATGCTCCAGGCTTCCCGTTGCGCGTTGGCTGATGGTTGGGGTTCCTCCATGCTCTCCACCGAGTTGACCGATATCATGTTCGGCACCCCGGTACCCCGTCGTGCCATTGTTGACCTTGGCGTCCTGAAAGCCGATGAGGTGAATATCACCGTGCACGGCCATGAGCCCCTGTTGGCAGAGTCACTGTGTATTGCGGCCCAGGATCCGGAAATGCTGGAACTGGCCAAGAAACAGGGCGCCAAAGGTATTAATCTTGCCGGCGTCTGCTGTACCGGCAACGAAATCCTCATGCGTCGCGGGATTCCGGTGGCCGCGGGTTTCATTCAGCAGGAGATCGTGCTTGCCACCGGCGCTGTCGAGGCAATGGTAGGTGATGTTCAGTGTCTCATGCCTTCTATTGTTGATGTGGCAGGCAATTTTCATACCGATATCATTACCACCAACTACCGGGCTAAGATCCCAGGCGCCATCCATATTCAGTTCGAGGAGCACGAGGCGCTTAATTCCGCCAAGCAGATTCTGACCCACGCCATCAAAAACTACAAGAAGCGCGGCAAGTGTTATATCCCCGAGGAAACCAAGATGGACGTTGTGGTGGGCTTCAGCCATGAAACCATCAACACCATGCTGGGCGGTAGTTTTCGCGCCAGTTATCGTCCGCTCAACGACAACATCATCAACGGTCGGATTCGCGGAGTGGCTGCCATTGTTGGTTGTGACAACTTCAAGTTGGCGGATGATGCTCATGAAACCATTGTTCGTGAGTTGTTGAAAAACAATATCCTCGTCCTGGCCACGGGTTGCGCCGCCACCTCGCTCGGCAAGGCCGGCCTGCTCAATCCCGAGGCGGCCCGTTTTTGCGGCGACAGTTTGCGGGAAGTCTGTGAGGCAGTGGGTATGCCGCCGGTATTACACATGGGTTCCTGTGTTGACAACTCCCGGATATTGATTGCTGCCACCGAGATGGTGCGGCAGGGTGGTTTGGGTGACGATATAACCGACCTGCCCGCCATCGGCACCGCTCCTCTGTGGATGAGCGAAAAGGCCGTGGCCATCGGTCAATATTTCGTGGCCAGCGGCGCCCAGGTTGTGTTCCAGGACCTGCCTGTCACCGGGGCCAAGAACTTCAACAAGTATCTGCTTGAAGGCATCATGGGCACTTTGGGCGCCCACTGGAACGTGGCCAAGGAGCCTCAGGACATCGCCAGGATCATGATCGAGAAGATCGAGGCAAAGCGCGACGCCCTCGGCATCAATAAGAAGAAAGAGCGTGTTCTTTTTGACATGGACATGCGGCGTGATCTTGGCGGCGGTCCCCTGAAGGATGTTGGCTGCCATGGCCCGAGCGCTTCTTGATCTTTTATAGAGATAGTGCTTTTTTCAAGCAAGAATAAAGGATAAGGATCATAACCGATGAAATCGGGAAGCCGTTTAGAACGGATTTTAACATCAGGAGAGTTCGCAGTCACCGGCGAGCTGGGGCCACCCAAGAATGGCAATGCCGAGCATGTGCGGGAAAAAGCCCGCCTGCTTAAAGGGAGTGTTGACGCCGTCAATATTACCGATTGCCAAACCGCCATTGTCCGTATGTCCAGCATCAGCGCGGGCTTGCTAACCTTGGCTGAAGGGGTGGAACCGGTCATCCAGATGACCTGTCGCGACCGGAACCGGATCGGGATGCAGAGTGATATTCTTGGCGCTGCCGCCTTGGGGCTCAAGAATCTGCTTTGCCTCACCGGCGATCATCAGAAGTTCGGCAACCATCCCGGTTCCAAGGGCGTCTTTGACATGGACTCCATCCAGCTGCTCGGCATGGTGAAGACCATGCGGGATGAGAAGAAATTCCAGTGCGGCGAGGTGATCAAGTCGCACGAGCCCAAGCTTTTTCTCGGCGCCGCGGCAAATCCTTTTGCCGGGCCTTCCGAGCAGTTCCGGGCAGCCAGGCTTGCAAAAAAGATCGCCAATGGCGCAGATTTTGTCCAGACCCAGATCATTTACAATGTTGAACGCTTTGCCTTGTTCATGCAAGCGGTTCGCGATCTCGGCCTCCATAAGAAAGTCCACATCTTGGCGGGGGTAACCCCTCCTAAATCCGTGGGAATGGCCCGTTATATGAAGAGTTCCGTACCGGGCATGGATGTCACCGACGAGGTGATCAAGCGGATGCAGGGCGCCAAGGACAAGGAAGACGAGGGTATTAACATCTGTGTTGATATCATCCGTCAGGTCCGAGAGATAGAAGGGGTGGCCGGGGTTCATATCATGGCCATTGAGTGGGAGAGCGCTGTGCCGGAGATTGTCAGCCGGGCAGGGCTTGCTACCCGTCCGGTCTTTGCCGATGAGCCTGTTGCTCCGGCGGCGGCAAAGGCGGAGGCCCCCATCGAGGTTCGGTCCGCAGTGGCCGAGGTGAAAGAAAGTGATGCTGTCCTGGCTGCAGCCAAGGCTGAGGCAGAGAAGATTGTTGCCGCTGCCAGGGCGGAAGCCGCTCAGTTCCGGGCATCAGCCACAACTGGCGTCGCTATGGCTGGGACGGTTGATCAGGCAAGGATTGAAATAGAAGAAGCAGGAGAGGATGCGATGAACGAAAAAGAACGTCAAATGGCGCTTGAGTCAGTACGTCTCGGTCTTGATGCGCTCAAAAAGGCCTATGGCTTGTCGGACGATCAATTTGATGCACTGGTGAAATTCGCCGGGGCAGAGGCTATTCTCAAACGTGAGCCGGTAATTGCTGCTCCTGCTTCCGCCGCTGCAGCTCCGGCAGCTCCTGCTGCTCCTGCGCCGGTGAAGGACGAGAGTGCAGCCAAGAAAGCCGCCGAGGCAGCGGCAGCGGAAGAAGCCAAGAAGGCAGAGGCTGCCAAGAAAGCCGCCGAGGCTGCGGCAGCGGAAGAGGCTAAAAAGGCAGAGGCTGCTAAAAAGGCCGCTGAGGCTGCGGCTGCAGAAGAGGCGAATAAGGCTTCCGCCGCCAAGAAAGCCGCCGAGGCCAAGGCTGCTGAAGAGGTCAAGAAGGTTGCGGTTGCGGAAGTAAAGAAAGCCCCGGCGGCCGTTGCCGCCCCGGCAGCTTCCTCGATTGGTGCGGTTGAACTCGGCCTTGAATCAACCCCCTTGAGCGCACGGGCAGCCAAGGTTCCCGAGGCTTCTTACAAGCAGGCCTATACCGGCGCCATCCGTCAGACGGTCTTGGGGACCGAGACCAGCGGGATCAAGGTGGGCGGTGAAAGTACCCTGCCGTTCCATCTTTTTGAGGGGGCCATGCCCAACAAGCCCATGATCGCCTTTGATGTGCTTGACGTGAAACCCGATGAGTGGCCCGATTCCCTGGCCCGTCATTATCAGGATGTCTTCGACAATCCCGTGGCCTGGGCTCAGAAATGTGTCAAGGAATACGGCGCTGACGCCATCTGTATCTCCATGGTCAGCACCGACCCCAACGGCATGAATCGTCCAGCCGGCGAAGCGGCAAAGGCTGCGGCCGAGATTGTTAAAAATATCGAAGTGCCGGTTATTGTCTGGGGTTGCGGCAACGGCGAAAAGGACACGGAAACCCTGCGGGAGATCACTTCCCTTATCGGCGACAAAAAGGTGTGTCTGGCACCGCTTTCCGACAGCAATTACCGGGCCATCGGCGCTACGGCCATGGCCTTCCAGTATCCCATGGTCGCCGCATCGCCCATTGACGTTAACCTGGCCAAACAGCTCAATATTCTTCTCGAGAACCTCGGGGTCTCCTTGGACACCGTTTTGATCGATCCTTCCATTGGCGCACTTGGTTACGGAATCGAATATACCTACTCCGTTATGGAGCGGATTCGTCTTGCGGCGCTTACCCAGAAGGACGAGAAGTTACAGGTTCCCTTTATCTGCAATCTGGGCCGTGAGGTTTGGAAGGCCAAGGAATGCCGGTTGCCGTCCGACGAGATGATCGGTGATCAGGAGACCCGTGGCATTCTCATGGAGGCCATCACCGCTTCCTGTATGTTGATGGCAGGCGGTGAGCTGATGATCATGCGGCATCCGAGAGCTGTTTCCCTGACCAAGTCGCTGATCAACGGGCTCATGGGCTAATTATCTGAAATCGTGCATTTATTGCGTGTAATGCTGAAAAACCTCACAGAGTAAAGAGGAGATTACCAAATGTCTAAAATCATCTGTTCAGCCGCCATCCGCGGGGCTCACAAGATTGTTGATATGGCGGAAGCGAAGTTTGAGGAGGCCATCAAGAAATATGGCCCTGAGCAGGAGGTGCATTTCCCGAACACCGCCTATTTCCTGCCGATTATTTACAGTATGCTCGGAGCCAAGATCCAGAAGCTTGGCGACATGAAGGATATCTTCAAGGAATGCCGCACTCTGCTGCCCGAACAGGTGAGCGAGAACATCTGGCTGCCCTACCTTGCCCCGGCTCTTGATGCGGGCATGGCCACCTTTTTTGCCGAGGAGATGTTTGAGGCAATCCGGTATCTCGAGACCCCGGATTTCTACACCAAGACCGAGGATCCGCTGGAGAACAATATCTGGCTGGGCGCTGCCGACGACGTTATCTTCCGGAAGCGCGGCGTTGAGTTCGTTGACGGCACCGCCCCCGGTTTTGCCGCCATCATGGGCACCCCGGAGGACAGCGCCACGGCGGCCAAGATCGCTCTGGAGCTTCAGGAGAAGAACCTCTATATCTTCATGCACGATCAGTCCAACGGCAAGAACATGGCCGAGAAGCTGGTGGAACAGAAGGTGCAAGTGGGCTGGAACACCCGTCTGGTTCCCTTCGGCAAGTCCTACACCTCGGCGGTCTTCGCCATCGGTTTTGCCTGCCGCGTGGCCATGGCCTTCGGCGGCATCAAGCCCGGCGATTACAAGGGGAACCTGATCTACAACAAGGACCGGACTTTTGCTTTCGTCATGGCCTTTGGCCCGGTTTCCGACGAGTGGTACGCCAACGCTGCCGGTGCCATCAACTGGGGCTTCCCCACCATCTCCGACTACGACATCCCCGAGGTGCTGCCCACCGGGATCTGCACCTACGAGCATGTGGTCAGCCGCGTGCCCCACGATGAGATTGTTCAGAAGGCCATTGAGGTGCGTGGTCTTAAGGTCAGCGTCACCAAAATCGATATCCCCTTGTCCTTTGGCCCGGCCTTTGAGGGTGAGCGTATCCGTAAGGACGACCTTTTCATGGAGTGCGGCGGCGGCCGGACCTCGGGGGTTGAGGTTCTCGTTTCCAAGGATATGTCCGAGGTTGAGGACGGCAAGGTCACCATCGAAGGGCCGGACATCAAGGACCTCCAAGTGGGTCAGAATGTGCCCCTCGGTATTCTGGTCGAGGTTGCCGGGCGCGGCATGCAGTCGGATTTCGAGCCCATCCTCGAGCGTCAGTTCCATCACCTGATCAACTACATCCAGGGCATCATGCACATGGGCCAGCGGAACATCATGTGGCTCCGTATCGGCAAGGCTGCGGTGGAAAAGGGCTTTTCCTTCACCCATATCGGCAAGGTGCTGCACGGCAAACTGCATCAGGAGTTCGGCGCCATTGTCGACAAGATCCAGGTTAAGCTCTTCACCGAATTGGACAAGGTGGAAGAGGTTCAGGAGCTTGCTCGCAAGGTTTACGCAGAGCGCGACGAGCGTTTGGGCTCCATGACCGACGAGACCGAAGAGGTTTTCTATTCCTGCACCCTGTGCCAATCCTTTGCTCCGAGCCATGTCTGTGTCATCACCCCGGAGCGGATCGGCATGTGCGGCGCCTATAACTGGCTGGACGGCAAGGCCTCCTACCAGATCAACCCCACCGGCCCCAACCAGCCTATCCAGAAGGGCGAATGTCTGGATGAGAAACTCGGCCGCTTCAAGGGGATCAATGATTTTGTCGATCAGACCTCCCGCGGGGCTGTAACCGATCTTGCTTTGTACTCCCTGATGAACAGCCCGATGACCGCTTGCGGCTGTTTTGAAGCCATTGCCGCCATGCTGCCTCAGTGTAACGGAATCATGGTGGTCAACCGCGATTACAGCGGCATGACGCCTTCCGGGATGAAGTTCACATCCTTGGCCGGTATGGCCGGCGGTGGAGCGCAGACCCCTGGATTTATCGGGGTTTCCAAGCATTTCATGACCAGCCCCAAACTTTTTGTTGCCGAAGGCGGCTTGCAGCGGATGGTCTGGCTGCCCAAGATGATGAAAGAAGAGATCAAGGACAAACTCATTGAGCGTTGCAAGGAAATCGGCATGCCGGAGTTTTACGACATGATCGCCACAGAAGAGAACGGCACCACCGAGGAGGAAATCCTCGCCTTCATGAAAAAGGTTGGTCATCCGGCCCTTGAGATGGAAGCGATTGTTTAAGATAACGATAGGGGCAAGGAACAAGGAAAAAGGCACAAGGAAAAAGCCTTTGAAAGCTACAGAACTTGCATCTTTAACCTTGCACCTTTAACCTTCAATACAAGTTTTCGATTTACGGGAGGAACAGACAGATGGCTTTAACAGGTATTCAAATCCTCAAAATGCTTCCCAAGAAGAACTGTGGGGAGTGCGGTATTCCTACCTGTCTTGCCTTTGCCATGAAGGTGGCTGCAGGGCAGACCGAGATCGGCGAATGTCCGTATGTGAGCGATGAGGTCAAGGAGCAGATCGGCGAGGCCTCTGCCCCTCCGATCAGGACTGTTAAAATCGGCTCCGGTGACAGCGGTTATACCACCGGCGGCGAGACCTGTCTCTTTCGCCATGAAAAGCGTTTTGAAAACCCCACCGGCATTGCCGTGCTGGTCACCACCGAGATGAGCGACGCTGATGTCGATGGCCGGATCAGCCGGTTCAAGAATCTTCGCTATGAGCGGGTCGGAGTGCTGCTCAAGGCCGACCTCATCGCAATCAAGGACGCCAAGGGCGATGCTGCAGCCTTTACCGCCTTGACCAAGAAGGTGCTGGATGGCGCGGCCGATGCCGGGCTGATTTTGATGAGCGATAAGGCCGACAACCTCAAGGCTGCCGCAGCCGCCTGCGGTGAGCGTAAGCCTTTGCTTTATGGTGCCACTGCGGACAATGCCGAGGCCATGGCTGCTCTTGCCAAGGAGACCGGCTGCCCTCTGGTTGCCAAGGGAACAAATCTTGACGACACCGTGGCTATTTCCGAAAAGCTTCTCGCTGCCGGGCTCAAGGATTTGATGCTCGACAGTGGCGCCCGCACGGTCCGTGCCGCCTTGGAAGACAGTGTGGTAGGTCGTCGTTCCGCGATCCGCGCCAAATTCAAGCCCCTGGGCTTTCCGACCATCACCTTTCCTTGCGAGATCTCCGCTGATCCGCTGATGGAGGCCATGGTGGCCTCTGTGCTCATTGCCAAATATGCGGGCATTGTTGTTCTTTCCGACCTGCAGGGCGATATTCTCTTCCCGTTGCTCCTGGAACGGTTGAACATCTTCACTGATCCGCAGCGGCCCATGGTGGTTCAGGAAGACGTTTACAACATCAATGGACCCACCGAGGATTCTCCGGTTCTGATCACTTGTAACTTCTCTCTTACCTATTTTATTGTTTCCGGTGAGATCGAGGGAAGTAAGGTGCCTTCCTGGTTGTTGATCAAGGATACGGAAGGTCTTTCTGTTTTAACCGCTTGGGCGGCCGGAAAGTTCGGCGCCGATATGATCGCGGCGTTCATGAAGAAATCCGGAATAGAGAGCAAGGTCAAGCATCGGGAGCTCATTATCCCCGGTTATCTTGCTTCCATGAAGGGTGAGCTTGAGGAAGAGCTGGCCGGTTGGACCATTACCATCGGTCCCCGTGAAGCCGGACATCTGCCTGCTTTCCTGAAGGAATGGAAGCCAGCGGCGTGAAACACAGGAACAAGGTTAAAGGATCGAGGATAAAGGCTTTGCGCCTTCTTCCTCGTCCTTTAACCTTTAACCTTTATCCTTTGACCTATTTTCTCTTATGAATATCACAATCAACGGTTATGAAATTGTTGCCGAAGAAGGGATTACCATCCTGGAAGCGGCAAAACGGGCGGATATCCATATCCCAACCTTGTGCTACGTGAACAAGGGAACCTCGGATATCCCGTGCGAGATCTGTGTGGTCAGCGTCGAAGGGATTGAGGCTCCGGTGCGGTCCTGTATCACCCCGATATGCGAAGGGATGCGGATCACCACCGAATCCAAGGAGTTGAAGGCCAAGCGCGCCGAGCGGATGACTCTCCTGATGGAGACCCATTTCGGCGACTGCAAGGCTCCTTGCAATCTCACCTGCCCAGGGCAGATCAATGTCCAGGGCTACATCGCCCATGTGGCAAAAGGTCAGTACGAAGAGGCTCTGCGCCTGGTCATGGAGCGCAACCCCTTTCCCTTTTCCGTGGGCCGGGTTTGCCCCCGCTTCTGTGAGACTCGCTGCCGCCGGCTTCTCGTTGATGAGCCGGTGTCCATCAACCATCTGAAGCGTTTCGTCGCCGACTGGTGCATGGCGCACAAGATTGAGCTCCGCATTCCCCGCGATCCTTCCACCGGCAAAAAGATCGCCGTTATCGGCGGCGGTCCCTCCGGTCTGACCGGCGCCTTCTATCTTGCCCGTAAGGGGCATGATGTCACGGTTTTTGAGTCCGCCCCCAAGCTTGGCGGGATGCTGCGCTACGGCATTCCGGACTATAAGATCCCCCAGGATGTACTTGATTACGAGATCAGTACCATTCTGCGCATGGGAATCAATGTCCGTTTGAGCCAGAAATGGGGCGAGGATTTCACCCTGCAATCCCTTAAGGACCAAGGATACGAGGCAATCCTCATCGCCACCGGCACCCCGGTGGACGAGAGTCTGGATGTTCCGGGCTGTGCCCTGCCCAAGGTTATCATGGCCACGAAATTTTTGCGTGACATGTCCGAGGGCAAGGGTGGCAACTATGGCAAATCCGCCGTTGTTTTCGGCGGCAACAACGTTGCCATGGAGGTTGCCCGTTCCCTGCTGCGCAAGGAGGTAGCCGAGGTAACCATTATTTATCCCCGTGCTCAAACCGAGATGCCGGCCAACCAGCGGAATATCCTGGTTGCTGAAAAAGAGGGCGTTCAGTTTCTGCTTATGGCCTCGCCGGTTAACTTCAGCGATACCGGTAACGGCATCAGCGTGCAATTGATCCGGACCAAGCTCGGCGAACCCGACGAGAAGGGCATCCGCTATCCCGAGGCGATTCCCGGTTCCACGGTGAACATCAAGGCAGATACCGTCATTGTTGCCCAAGGTTTGAGCGCCTGCCGCGAGAAATTCGATGGTGGCGAGCTTGAGGCGACCCTGGAACTGACACCCAAGGACAACATCAAGGCCAACCCCAGAACCTCGTTGACCAACCATCCCGGTATCTATGCGGCCGGTGACGTGACCAGCGGACCCCGCTCGGTGATTCAGGCCGTGGTTGCGGCCCGGCGCGCCGCGGAAAATATCCATGCCCAGGTCATGGGGATTACCAAGAGTGTGGCCGAAAGCCGGTTCAACTTTACTCGTGGCAAGGGATTTGATGATGTTGATCTGCGCAATTTTGAAGGGGTCAATGTCAAGCTTCGGGAAAAAATGCCCACCAGACCGCCCCAGATTGCCACCCAGGATTTCAGCGAGGTAAAACTCGGGTTTTCCGAACAGATGGCCATCACCGAGGCAAAACGCTGCCTTTCCTGCGGCTGCCGTGCCTTTGATCGCTGTGATTTGAAAAATTTGGCCATGGAATTCGGCCTCGATCCCACCCGTACCGGGATGGCGACAAAGCCGGTGTACACGGAAAAGATCGCCCATCCCATGATTCTGGTGGATCTGAATAAGTGCATCTACTGCAAGCGCTGCCAGAACAGTTGCGAATACAATGCCTTGGAAATCAGCGCCGATGATGTCGATGACAAAGGTCGTCCGCTTGGCTTGCGTTTCCGCTTCAAGGAAAACTGTGTCAATTGCGGAGCCTGTGTTGATAATTGCTCCACCGGCGCCCTGAACAAGAAAGATGCCCTGGTGCCGGTGGTGAACGAAGCCATCCGCGAGGTTCGTTCCACCTGTCCTTACTGTGGGGCAGGTTGTCAGATCATTCTCAAGGTGAAGGGCAATACCCTGATGGAGGTCACCGCCGATCCGGATCTGGCGCCCAATTACGGCGCCCTCTGCGTCAAGGGGAGATTCGGGCATAATTTTGTCCAGCACAAGGATCGGTTGACCAAGCCTCTGGTGCGTCGTGGCTCGCAGTTGGTGGAGACCAGCTGGGAAGATGCCCTCAATGTAGTGGCCAAGAGATTCTTCGATATCAAGGCGATGTACGGACCGGATTCCATTTCCGGCTTCAGCTGTGCCCGGGCCAGCAATGAAGAAAACTTTTTGATGCAAAAATTCATGCGGACAGCGATCGGAACGAATAATATCGATCACTGTGCCCGACTCTGACACGCTCCCACGGTGGCCAGTTTGGCCCTCACCTTCGGCAGCGGCGCAATGACCAACTCCATTGCGGATACAAAGAAAACCGATCTCTTCTTCATGGTCGGCAGCAATCCCGACACCAGCCATCCCACCATTGGGTTGCGCATTCATCAGGCCGTTGATCGGGGAGCAAAACTGGTGGTGGTGGACCCCCGCCGGACCAGACTGGCCGAGCGGGCCGATCTCTGGCTCCGTATCCAGCCGGGGACCGACGTCGCCTTTTTAAACGGCATGATGCAGGTCATTCTTGAAGAAGACCTCTGGGACAAGAAATTTGTCGAGGAACGGACCGAGGACTTTGATGAACTTGTCCGTCTGGTCAAGAAATATACCCCGGAGATGGTGGAAAAGATCACCGGCATCAACGAAGCCCAGCTTCGACAGGCCGCCCGGATGTATGCGGCCGAAGGCAGAAGCGCTGCTTTTTGGGGCATGGGTATTACCCATTATGTCACCGGTACGGATCGGGTGAAGAGTATCGCCAATCTGGCCATGCTCTGCGGCAAGATCGGGCTGGAAGGTACCGGCTGCAATCCGCTCCGTGGCCAGAACAACGTGCAGGGCGCTTGCGACATGGGGGCGTTGTTCAATACCCTGCCGGGTTATGGCGGCCTTGAAAACGACGATCTCTTTGACAGGTACGAAAAACTCTGGGGCATCAAGCTGCCAAGGCGGCCGGGTAAACCCGCCACCGAGGTCTGGGAACATGTCTTTAATGGCGACGTCCGCGGCCTCTATGTCTTCGGCGAGGATCCGGCCGTGGCCGACGCCAACATCGCCCATGTGCAGGCGGCCCTGGAAAAGGTAGATTTCCTGGTGGTTCAGGATCTTTTTCTGACCGATACCGCGAAGATGGCGGACGTGGTTTTACCTGCGGCCTGTTACGCGGAAAAGGACGGCACCTTTACCTGTACGGAACGGAGAGTCCAGAGGATTCGCAAGGCGGTTGAGCCGCCGGGCGAAGCCAAGCCGGACTGGCAGATCATCTCCATGCTTTCCCAGCGGATGGGTTATCCCATGCATTATAATTCCGCTTCGGAAATCTTTGATGAAATCTGTCAGCTCTTGCCGCAGTACAAGGGCTTATCCTACGAGCGTTTGGAAAAGGTCGGCTTGCAATGGCCGGTGCCCGATCAGAATCATGCCGGCACCCCGGTTTTGCATACCGAAAAGTTTACCCGCGGCAAGGGGCTGTTCATTCCGGAGGATTACATTCCCCCGGTCGAGCTGCCCGATGAGGAATATCCGCTGCTCTTTACCACCGGTCGCGATATTGCTCGGTATAACTTCAGCAGCATGACCGGCAAGACCACGCAGATCGATGATATCAGCCCTGAGTGTTTTGCCGAGGTGCATCCTGCCGATGCCCAACGTTTGGGGCTCAAGGAGAAAAACTGGGTTCGCCTCACCTCTCGGCGCGGTTCGGTGCAGATGCGGGCAATCATCACCGACAAGACCCAGGAGGGCACCATTTTCAGCACCTACAACCATTTGCAGGCGCTGGTAAACCTGCTGACCCTGGACGCTCTGGATCGTCTTTCCAGAACGCCTGAGTATAAGCTGTGCGCCATTAAGGTTGAAGTCCTGGGCGATGAATTGCCGGATTGACCTTTCTGGACTGCGGCCTTGGCTTTTGAGCCGCTGTTTACACGTAATAGTACTATTGGAATGCCATGACCGGCATAAGGAACGCAGCGAAATAGACCATGATCTGGATATTTTGTAGCGGCTCCTAAATTTTCTAATTTGAGTGGAGTTACACGATGGGACAAGCAAAAGATAAAAAATCAGGGACGGTAATGGTCGTCGGCGGCGGTATCGCCGGGGTCCAGGCGGCCCTTGATTTGACCGAGCTTGGCTACTATGTCTATCTGGTAGAAAAGTCTGCGGCCATTGGCGGCGCCATGGCACAGTTGGACAAGACGTTTCCAACCAACGACTGCTCGCTTTGAATACTCGCGCCTAAGCTGGTAGAGGCCGGTCGGTCTCCCAATATCGAAATTCTGAGCAACGCTGATTTTCTTTCCCTGGACGGAAAACCGGGCAATTTTACCGCCAAGCTGCGGATGCGTCCGCGCTATATCGATGCGGACAAGTGTACGGCCTGCGGCCTGTGCACCAAGTACTGTCCCCGGCATCTGGTGGATCAGTACAACGAGGGTTTGGCGGTTACGCGGCCGATCCACATCGATTATGCCCAGGCAGTGCCTGCCACCTATTTCATCGATCCGGAGGCTTGTCTGTACCTGAAGCACGGGGTCTGCCAGATCTGTGTCTGTACCTGTCAGAGCAAGGCCATTGATTTCAGTCAGAAGCCGGTGGAGAAAGAGCTGCAGATCGGTGCGGTGATCATGGCCCCGGGCTTTGGCCGGATTCCCGATGCAACCCTGGCCAAGTACAGCTACGGTCAGCATCCGGATGTCATGACCAGTCTGGAGTTCGAGCGGCTGCTTTGCGCCTCCGGTCCCTTTGAGGGCGAGGTCAAATGCCTCTCCGACCGCAGGCATCCCAAACGGATCGCCTTTATCCAGTGCGTTGGTTCCCGTGATCTCGGTTGCAGCAACGGTTACTGCTCTTCGGTCTGTTGCATGTATGCCATCAAGGAGGCCATGGTCGCCAAGGAACATGACCCCGAGGTGGATATCACCATCTACTACATGGATATGCGGACCCAGGGCAAGGGCTTTGATGCCGCCCAGAAGAAAGCCGAGTCCATGGGGATCAAGTTTGTCCGGGCCAGGGTGGCTGATGTTATGCCGTGGGATAAAAACCTCAAGCTTACCTTCTCCACCATGGATGGAACCCACAGCTTCGAACCCTACGATATCGTCGTCCTCTCCGTGGGTCTCGATGCTCCGGCCGACGCCAAGAACCTTGGCGATATTGCCGGTTTTGCCCTGAACAATTACGACTTTTGCAAAACTGAGACCTTTGCCCCCTTGCTTACCACCAAACCGGGCGTTTTGGTCGCCGGCGCCTTCCAGGGTCCCAAGGATATTCCGGAAAGTGTTACTCAGTCCAGCGCGGCCGCAGGCCTCGCGGCCGGGCTTATCGCTAAGGATCGCGGCAAGGCCCTGGTGCACAAGACCTATCCGAAGGAACAGAAAACCGGCAAGGATGAAGAGGTTCGCATCGGTGTCTTTGTCTGCCATTGCGGGATCAACATCTCCAGCGTGGTTGATGTGGCCTCGGTTGAGCAGTACACCGACGGCATGGAAGGCGTGGTCTATCATGCCCAGAGCCTGTACAGCTGCTCCCAGGATGCCCAGGAGGTGCTCAAGGCCAAGATTAAGGAGCACAACCTGAACCGGGTGGTTATTGCCGCTTGTTCCCCGAGAACCCATGAGCCGCTCTTCCAGGAAACCCTGAAGGACGCTGGTCTTAACCGTTGTCTTTTTGAGATGGTCAATATCCGCGATCACTGCTCCTGGGTACACGCCAACGAGCCCGTGGCCGCGACGCAAAAATCCATGGACTTGGTGCGGATGGGTATCGCCAAGGCGCGTCACATCCAGCCTCTGCCCGAGCAGACTGTGCCGGTTACCAACAAGGCCCTGATTCTTGGCGGAGGTGTGGCAGGACTTACCGCCGCTTTGACCATCGCCGAGCAAGGCTTCCATTCCTATGTGATCGAAAAGGAAGATAAGCTTGGCGGCCATCTCCAGCATCTTTCCTACACCCTCCAGGGTGATACGGTGAGCACGGTCTTGAGCGATCTCACCGACAAGGTGAAAAAGAACAAGTTGATCGAGGTGCTGACCAATACGGAAATGACCTTGGTCAACGGCTTTGTCGGCAATTTCAGCTCGGTGCTTACCACCACCAAGGGCAAGAAAGCCACGGAAACCACCATCGATCACGGGGTGATCATCGTTGCCACCGGCGGCCGCGAACATCGGCCGGAAGTGGTGCTGGGCAACCCGGTGAAGTATTCCGAGAGTGTGGTGACCCAGCGCGAGCTGGAGCAGCGTCTGTCGGGCAAGGGCAAGAATCTGGCGCCCAAGTCCGTGGTCATGGTGCAGTGCGCCGGTTCCCGGGGTGATGATCTCAACTATTGCAGCAAGGTCTGCTGTAACCATGCGGTGAAGAACGCTCTCAAGATCAAGGCGCTTGACCCGGCCTCCCAGGTTGTGGTGCTCTACCGCGATATGCGCACCTACGGCTTTGCCGAAGATGCTTACCGCGAGGCCAGGGAAAAAGGGGTGGTTTTTATCCCCTACACCCTCGACAATAAGCCGAAGTTCAAGAGCAGCGGCAAGAAGATGAGCGTCACCTTCCAGGATCCGATCCTGCGTGATGAGGTCACCATGACCCCCGAGGTGCTCGCTTTGAGTGTCGGTATTGTTGCCGAAGGGACCGAGGATCTCAGCAAGCTGCTCAAGATCCCGGTCAACGAAGACAAGTTCTTCCTTGAGGCCCACGTTAAGCTGCGTCCGGTGGAATTGCCGGTGAGCGGGGTCTATGTCTGCGGTCTGGCCCATTCGCCCAAGCCGGTTGAGGAGATCATCGTCCAGGCGCAGGCGGCGGCGGCCAAGGCGGCCATTCCGCTGTGCAAGGGCTTTGTTTCGGTGGAACCCACCATTTCCTGCGTTGACAAGGATGCCTGCATCGGCTGCGGTCTGTGTGAATCGCTCTGCCCGTACCAGTCCATCCGGATCAGCAAGGACGAAAACGGCAAGCGTAAGGCCGAGACCATTACCGCCTCATGCAAGGGCTGTGGCATCTGCGCCTCGCACTGCCCGGTATTTGCCATTTCCATGGGCGGATACACCGACGAACAGATAAACGCGCAAATCACCGCCTTTGGTGGAAAATAGAGGAGTCGCTGTTATGAGTCAGAAAGATTTCAACCCGAAGATCCTTGGGTTTCTCTGCAACTGGTGCTGCTATGCCGCAGCGGACAGTGCCGGGGTTTCCCGCTACCAGTATCCGCCGAACTTGAGGACCATCCGGGTGATGTGCACCGGGCGTCTTGATCCGGCCTTTGTTCTGCGTGGATTTGCCGAAGGTGCCGACGCCATCTTCTCCGGTGGCTGACAACTCGGTGAATGCCATTACCAGGTTGGTAATTACGACGCGATGGGTGTGAGTGCATTGGTGAAAAAGGTTCTGGCCGAGGTTGGGATCAATCCGGATAGGTTTGCTCTGCAGTGGGCCTCAGCGGCGGAAGCGCCGCGCTTTGTCAAACTGATCACCGATTTTACCATGAAGACCAAGGAGCTCGGGCCCATAGGCCAGGCCGAAGGCTTGAGCCCCGAGGAGTTGAAGATCCGGATCGACAAGGCCCTTGCCCTGGTGAGCGACCGCAAACTGCGGATTGCTCTGGGCAACGCCACCAAGACCATCCGCAAGGAGTCTATCTTTAATCAGGAAGGCATTACCGCCCTGATCGAAGATAAGCTGGCGAAAACCATCACTGCCGGCTTGGAAGGCGGTGGGGCGGAGGCGGCTGCCAAGAAGTAAACTGTGTAAGCAATACAGAATAAGATGATCCAAAGGGAGGTACGGACAGTTGTCCGCACCTCCCTTTTTTTAGCTTACGTATGTCAATACAGAATCTCAATGCTCGACTTCGCCATGATGAGCTGCGCCGCCTTTAATCATTCCATGCAGCCCTTCTACGTAATGGGTGAAAACAACATAGGACTCAACGAATTCTCGGCCGGCTACTACAGAATCATCAGCATGGTTCTTGGTTTCGCTGGCATGCTGAAAACGTTTACGGATACCGTTGGCCATAGCATTACTCAGGACATCAACCAGTTGGTCAACATTGCCGTTTCCCAAGGCCTTATCTGCCAGAGCCACAGCTGGGTCAACTGCCGCGCCAGGCTTCAGACCCGTGTAAGGCGCCCCTTCCCCTTCGCGGTGGATACGAACCAGTGTCTCAAAAAAATACATGTCGGCCAATTCTTTTGCTTCGATTCCTTTGGCACGAACTGCCAATGTTTTCTGAAAGGCAGCCTGGATTTGTTTCTCATCCACGGCCCGTACCCATTTCAGCAGTGGAGTGACATCACCTTTTTCAAGAGCGGCCCGTGCAGTTGTTACCACCGGTCCATCAAGAGTGTCACAATGGGCAGAAGCATTGCCCAAATAAACGGTGCCAAGCAAAGCAAAAATAGATAGTGTCAGTATGGTGTTGTGAATTCTCATGGTTAAACTCTCCTTTGCCTAGATCGTTGATAGATATAAATAACAGGTTGTTTTCCCGGCCGGGGAAGTGCTTTTCGCCAATGTCGCGATGCAACTTTATTATCTAATACGCAGCAGCGGCCATGTTTGTGACAAATTTTTTTTTTATTTAAAATGCCTTTAAAGTATTTGAGGTTGCGTCATGTCACAAAACACAATGGTCTGACGAATATATTTATGAATAACAATAAAAAGTCATATATCTCCTTGAGCGGGGCAGAGCTGATGATCCTTTATCAAGAGGGTGATATTGAGGCGTTTAATTGCCTTTATGAGAAATACAAATCGCTAGTTTATGGCTATTTATATAAAAGGGTGAATAATCGCGGCGAGGTTGATGAAATATTTCAGGCTGTATTTCTGAGACTGCACCAATCGCGTTTGAGCTATAAAGAAAAATTTCCTTTTGAGCCATGGTTGTTCGCTGTCCTGCGCAACAGCCTGATTGATTACTACAGGAGCAAGAAAAAAGAATATAATGATGTCGCCTTGGATAGTCTGGAAGAAACTCCGGCGGCGCTTCAGGTTGCTGAACAGCACAATATGAACGGGTTATTGCCCGTGGATGCTGATCTTAGCAAAGGCCAGCGCCAGGCCATTGAGTTACGATATGGCGCAGACTTTTCCTTTGAGGAAATTGCCGACACATTGAAAACCACTCCTGCCAATGCGCGTAAACTGGTCAGCCGGGCTTTGAATAAATTAAGGAAATTTTTCAAGCCCGAGGACATGTTATGAGAGACAAAAAAAAGAAATATAACGAATGGGAAAGGGAATTACTTGAGTTTGTCAACTCTGAGGCCGTCACTCCACCCAGTATTTTAACGGAAAGAGTTAAGTCCACCGTCAAACAGGATTTCAAACCACCCATCTGGAAAATTTTCGCCAAACTTGCAGGCATGCAGGCTGTCTGTGCAACTCTTACTTTGTTTTTTTGCCCTCAGTTCGAAATTGGGTTCGCAAAATATGATTACCTGGCTCACTTGGTTCAACACACTGACGGATTTGGCTTTATGATCGTCTGCGGGGTGGTTTTTTTAGGAGGCGGGGCTGTCATGGCACCTTTCTTTTTAAGCCAAGCCGAGACTAAGGCCATAGAAAAATCAGTACTTATTTATTTTCCCACTGTAGCTCTTCTTGCTGTGTTGTTTTTCTTTTCGTTAGGTACTGATGTTGTTTGGCCTCTTGCTTTTCCATGGTTTTTAGGTGGGACGTTTGGCAGCTTGATTGGCTTTGAATTTGCTAAGTACTTTCGATTCGGAGCAAATAAAGCAAGGCGACAGATTTATTGAAATTCCCCATCAATGAATCAAACGGCAAAAATCGCCGAACCAAAGGATTCACCAGACTGCAAGAAGAAAAATCCCTCGGCAGAGCTGAAGAAAAATTTCATCCGGCAGGAGGCTGAACATCAGTGGATGTTTTTGCCTTGACAGATTGTCGCACCTCCCGGCATCATGACAGGATGACAAGACAGGAAGGTCGGGTGCCGCCTCGTTTGTGCAAAAAATTTTTCGTGAGGGTGAGAGATGAAGAAAAAAACAATCTTTTCCATCAGTTTTATGGCATTTTTCCTGCTGCTGGCCATTGCTGCCTATGCTGCGGAAATGGTCGGTAAGTGCTCCTTGTGCGGGATGAATTTCGCGGGAAACGAGAACACCGCCTATGAAATCACCATGACGGACGGCAAGCAGGCAACCTATTGTTGTCCCCACTGCGGTCTCTATGTGCATGCCACGGAAGCCGCCAAGGTGAAAACGGCCCGTGCCCGCGATTTCATCAGCGGCGAGTGGATGAATCCAGCCGAGATGACCTTTCTCTTCAAGTCCAGTGCGGTGCCCGCCTGTGCCCCGAGCTGGATCGCCTTTGGCAAAAAGGATGAGGCTGAAAAATTCCAGAAGGGATTCGCCGGTACCATTTACAACTATAATGAGGCGCTCAAGGAAAGAGCCAAGATGCCAAAAGGCATGCAGATGTAGGGAATGTATGTGGATTACCGGAAGCCCAGGCGGCACCTGAACATCTTTCCGTGCGACTCGTGAATCAATTCGGGAAACATTGTCTGCCGGATTGATAACAGAACCCCTTATTTGTCCTCTTAGCTCTGGATTTGACCCCTATGGCCAGGATTCCTCGATATATCTTGCTTTTTTCTCTGGCTCTTCTGTTATTGAACGCCCCTTTCCTTTTCGCGGGGTCTTCCCGGCCGGATTGCAAGATCTGCGGAATGTGGATCGATCAGTACCTCCACACCAGGCACGTTTTTATTGGCAAGGACGGGAGCAAGGTCATGTTTTGCAGCCTGACCTGTGCGGCCCGGTATCTGAAAAGCCACGGAAACGAGAGGGAACGCCTGCTGGTTGCCGATTATCTGAGCGCTGAACTCGTTGAGGCGCCGCAAGCCGTATATCTGGCAGGGAGCGATGCCCCGCCGGTGATGAGCAACACCAGTATCATCGCCTTTGCCCGTCGGGAGCAGGCGGAAAAATTCCGGCAAGAACATGGGGGACGAATCCTGAACTATATCGAGGCCCTGGCTCTTGAGTAAATGGTGTAGGGCGTAATCCGCCGCTAAGATTTGAGCTGCGTGAGGTTATTTGCAAGCCTGGACCGCGTTGTGATCTTGAGGCAAAGAGGTGCTCAGGAAATATTGTAGCCGATAATTAGGCTACAATATCGACGATCTTCCCTTTGCCGGTATGCATGGAAATGTCCTTGGGCTGGAGAGCGGGACTCATCGTGCCAAGGGTATTTTTTGCATCAGCCGTAGAATTCTGAACAAGGTTTACCAGGGTTTTTGGCATCTCCATTGCTTTTTTCATGGCAAATGTCGCCGCGCCTGTATTGGTTTCATTAATTTTCATGGTCAGTCTCCTTGCGATTATGATAATTATTATCAACACAGAGGGCAATTATTTAATCCGGTGATGTGATAATTCACTCAGCGAGAAATGACCATGGCTAATATTTAGGTGTTGAGTGCCACGACATCGTAGACACATTTTAGTGCCATGACATCGTGGACACTCATTGTTTTCAGCGAAGTTTATAGTCGAATTCATCAACCTGGGTTTTTGCCAGAAAGAGTTTCAATTTCTGCTCCTTGACATCGATAGTAGCCACCACATACTCAAGCTGCAATTCTGGCGCGACGGAGATGACTTCCCCGAAAATATTGAGCTTCATGTCGCTTCGGATAAGACGCACCAAGTGATAGCGACCGTTTTTCGGCTTTTTCTGGCGATGGCTCGGGGCCTTTTCCTGATCCGGAAAACGTAATCTTACCTTCGTGGCGGCAAGAGCCTTCATTGGGGTTTTCCCGCCCAACTTACTGTAACGGTAGCTGCCGTTGTGCCGCTGTTCAAAAACAAGGGATTCTCTCCGAAGATCATCCGTTGTCGCCATGGTTACCTTGCCAAGAAACTTTTGCTGGTAGAGATCATTGAACTGTTCGATAATTCCGTTGCGCCACGGTTCGGCCATGGGGATGAACCAGGGTTCAACGTCATAGCTCAGGCAGAGTCGGATGAGCGGCCCCATGCCGCGGGGATGTGTTGGACTGCCAAAGAAGGACATGGCATTATCCACCTGAATAGACTTCGGAATTCCCATGCGCTTCCATATCTCCCAGAAGCCGTCGAGGATATCCTGCCCGGCTTTTGACCCAGACGGGTATAAACCGCACCTCACTGTGGACAGGTCAATGACGTTGAGACCGTAGAAGCGCAACGGCCCTTTCAGATAACAAGGACCGACCAGATCAGCTTGATGGGTCTGGTTAGGCCACAGCGACGGCAGTTTGGGATAGGGTGTTCCCTTGGCTTCGTATCTGCCCGTCCTTCTGTGGGTAAGTCCGTTGCGCATGAGAATACGGCTGATAGTTCGCAAGGATGGCAGGGGTTGAATGCCGAGGTCTTCCAGTTCCCAAAGGATGGCTTGGGCGCCACAGAAAAGGTCTTTATTATAGAGGTTGAGACGCACCATCTTGACGATTTCTTCAACCTCTGGCGGCGTACGATTTGGCATCTCAAGTGGACGACGATAACGATCCTCACACCACGAGAATTCGCCTGCGCCATACCGTCTGATCCATTTGTACAGCCAGGCTCTTGACTTGCCGAGCGATGCACAGATGGCCTCTGTGCTCTCGCCATTCTTGAAACGCTCTACAGCAAGAATACGGTACTGCTGAATTTTCTCTTCCATGAACACCTCCTCAGGTAATAGGTATTCACGGGTAAAAATTAGGTGGCTATTCGATTGTCAAAGAACATTTGCTGTCTACGATGTGGTGGCACATTTTTTTGTCTACGATGTCGTGGCACTCAACAAATACAGAATAAGATGATCCAAAGGGAGGTACGGACAGTTGTCCGCACCTCCCTTTTTTTTGTACCGGTGGAAAGAGAAGGGTGGAAGGGGAGGGGGGCCCCTGGCCGGATTATATACCTAGCTATAAACTTGATAACCACGTATAGTTAACTCATTGACCTACCATTCGAAATCATCTCTCTAGTCCATTTCGAGCCCTCCCAGTTATTCGGTCATCTCCATCCACCACTTTGTAAATTCCCCTGGAACAGTCCGCATAGTTCCTTTCTGATCTTCTTTGGTAGGTGAAATTTTTCACCTTGGCCGGAGGTTCGGACTTCGTAGTGAATAAAGGACAAATAGTGGGCGTCGGCATTCTCATTGGTTATTTTGCAAAACATGATGTGGCTCGAAAAGCTTTTCGGGAACTGGCGAGACAGGATTTTCGCCGTGCTGTTTTGGTGCGCAAGGGCGCAAACGGCAATGTGCATATCACAAATCCCTTTCTCTGGCGCCGTGCTTACGGGGTCTCCCTGGCTGTTGTTCTCTGCTGCGTGCTGGTCGGAATAACGTCCTTGGCTCTGAATCGGTTGGGTTTGCTGACCGACCGGCATCTTTTTAATCCAGCCCTTTTTCTGGCAGCTTCCACCATCGGCACCCTTGCTGCGCTGCTTTGGCTGCGACGCTCCCGCTACGGGGTTGAAGCCAAGGTCATTCGTGATCACGCCCGTTGGCTGGTCTCCGGGGAATCTGTCCTGATTGTTCAGGCGCCCATCGAATCGTTACAGCGTCCGGTGGCGTTGTTGCGGGAAAGCGGCGATATTCCTCCGACCCTGTTCGTCATGCATCCCAAGCGAGAGCGGCGGGCAGAGACGCGGATTTCCGCGGTAAAGCTTTCTCCGGCCCAGGTTCTGGAACATGCGCAACGTCATGCCCTGGAACAGCAGGTGGACCAGAAGCCGCAACATAGCACCGAGCTGCTCAAACGCCTCAAGCAATCCCGGCAATGGGTGCGTCAGGTCTGTGCGGATCTGGGCGCGGCGAGCCGCCTGGAACAGAAGGCCACCCCGGCTGCCGATTGGATTCTTGATAACGAGTACATCCTGGAAAGCAATGCCCGGGATGTTCTGCTGAATCTTCCCCGGAGATTCTACCGGCAGCTGCCTGTCCTGGCCTCTGATCCTTACCAGGGGTTGCCCTGTATCTACGGTCTGGCCAAGAATCTTGTTTCCCATAACGAACTGCACCTGGACCGGGAGAATATCCTGGCTTTTATCGAGGCACACCAAGCCGTGCGCACGCTGACCATCGGCGAACTTTGGGCAATGCCTCAGATGCTGCGGGTCGCCTTGATCGAAAGCATCCAGAGTTTGGCGGTCACCGCTCTGGCGGACCTGCGCGAACGGCAATTGGCAGATTTTTGGGCGAACAGGTTGATCGCTTCCAATCGCCGTGACGCCAACCAGCTTTTTGTGCTTCTGGCGGAACTCGGTAAAGCGGAGTCGGCTCCCAGTCCATATTTTGCCACCCAGTTGGTCGGTTTGCTCTATGACGAGGCCGCTGCATTGTCGGCGGTGCAGAGCTGGCTTGAGCGGACGCTCAAGAAACCGCTGCATGAGCTTAATCAGGGGGAACAGAACCGGCAGACCAGGGAACAGTTGTCCTGCGGCAACGCCTTTACCAGCCTGCGCCAGCTTGCCCTTCTGGATTGGCGGGAGATGTTCGAGAAACTCAGCCTGGTGGAACAGACCCTGCGCCGCGACCCGGCCGGGATATATGCGAAAATGGATTTTTCCACCCGTGACCGCTGTCGTCGGGCGATTGAGGAACTCGCCCGTGCGGCTGCCCAGCCCGAGGTAGAGGTCGCCGAACGGGTCATCAACCTGGCGACCCAGTCCCGACATGAATCGAACAAAGATGAACGGCGCAGCCATGTTTCCACCTGGCTGGCAGGGAAGGAACGGCTTGAACTGGCCCGCCGGCTCACCTGCCGGGAAGCGCTGCGGTACCGGGTTTTGGAGTGGATTTATCGCCACCATGCCGTCCTGTATTTCCTTGGCATCAGCACCTTTTTCGCCATGTTTCTTTTTCTGATCGTTGTCTTCGCCCTGATTCCCCAATTCGGCAAGCCCGGGTTGAATCCCGTGTTTCTCTTTGGCCTGCTGCTGCTTCTGGTGATTCCGGTGAGTCAGCTGGCCATCGAAGTGGTCAATTACCTGCTCACACGGCTTCTCCCGCCCCGTCCCTTGCCCAAGATGGATTTTGAGGCGTCGGGCATTCCCGATGCATTCCGCACCCTGGTGGTGGTGCCGATGATGCTGGCGAACGCGGAAACGATCCGGGCCGAGGTGGAAAAGCTGGAGATCCGCTACCTGGCCAACAAGGACGCCAATCTGCTCTTCAGCCTGTTCACGGACTACCTCGATGCCGACACGCGTTCCTCGGAAGAGGACAGTGTCCTGCTCCAGATCGTGAGCGGATGTCTGGACGAGCTCAATCAACGGCATGGCGGTGAGCGCTTCTTTCTCTTCCATCGCGAACGCACCTGGTGTGAATCCGAGCAGAAATTCATCGGCTGGGAGCGCAAGCGGGGAAAACTGGAGGAGCTGAACCGGTTGATCGACAACACCCGGCCCGAGAACGCACCACCCCTGGTTTACGTGGGCGATCCGGACCAGTTGGCGGATATCCGCTTTATCATTACCCTGGACAGCGACACCCAGTTGCCCCACGCATCGGCCCGCAGGATGGTGGAAACCCTGGCCCATCCCCTCAATCAGCCCCGCTTTGATGCGGCCGGAAAGATTGCCTCCGGCTATACCATTATCCAGCCGCGGGTGAGCCCGACCCTGCCCAGCACCAGCGCCTCGATCTTCAGCAGGCTCTTTGCCGATGCGGTGGGCATCGACCCCTACACCCAGGCGATTTCCGATGTCTATCAGGATTTGAGCGGGGAAGGATCGTATCACGGCAAGGGGATTTACGATGTGCGCGCCTTCAGCCGCGTGCTGTCCGGCCGCTTTCCTGAAGAGCGGGTCTTGAGCCATGACCTGATTGAAGGAGCGCATGTTCGGGTGGGGCTGGCCAGCGATATTGAGCTGTACGATGAATTCCCCCAGGGTTATCAGAGCTACAGCAGCCGAGCCCACCGTTGGATTCGCGGCGATTGGCAGATCGCGGCCTGGGCGTTTTCCCATGTTCCCCAGGCGTCAGGCGATCGCGGGATCAATCCGCTCTCCATGCTCAACCGCTGGAAGATTCTCGACAACATGCGCCGCAGTCTATTACCGGCAACCAGCCTGGGGCTGCTTTTGGCTTCCTGGTTCATTTCTACGAGAATCGGCGCCGTTGCCGCCATTGTTGTTGGCATGCAACTGCTTTTTCACCCCTTGGCGCAGCCCTTTACCATGGCCACCACCTACAAGGGCTTGAAATACTTCTCCCCGTCGAAACTGTTGCACGACCTGCTGCGGGGGTGTGCCGATGGTGCGCTCCTGCCGCATCAGGCAGCAATGACCCTGGATGCCATCGCCCGGGTCTGTTACCGCCGCATGATCTCACACCGCTACTTGCTGGCATGGACCGCCCAGTCAACCCATTGGCGTGGTTCCCGTGGCCAGTCGTTTTTCGTGGCAGGCTTGGCTTGGAGCAGCCTATTCAGCTTCATGGTAGGCGGAGCGATCTGGCGCTTCAGGCCGGAGAGTTTGCTCCATGCGGCACCCTGGCTTGTGTTGTGGTTTTTCTCGCCGCTCCTCGGCTGGCTCCTGAATCTGCGTCCTGTTGCCGAGCAGCAAACACAACCCTTGCCGGAATCGGACACCCGCTTTCTCCGGCAGGTCGCCCGGCGGACCTGGCGCTATTTTTCATCCTTTGTCAGCGATGAAACCTCCTGGCTGCCGCCTGATAACTATCAGGTCGCCCACCAAAACCGGTTGGCCATGCGAACCAGTCCGACCAACATCGGCCTCTGGATGACCAGCGTCCTTGCCGCCCATGATTCCGGCTACCTTACCGTGAATCAGGTAGTTGAAAAGCTGACCAACACCATGGAGAGCCTCAAAAGCCTGGAGCTTCACCAGGGCCACCTCCTCAACTGGTACGATATCCAGACCTTGGTCCCCCTTGAGCCCCGCTATGTCTCCACGGTGGACAGCGGCAATCTTCTGGGCGCACTCTGGGCGCTTGAGCAGGGGATTGGCGAGTTGGTGCATGGGCCTCTTTTGGATGGCAAGGCTTTTGCCGGCTTGATGGATACCGGAGAAATTCTCAAACAGGATGCAGCGGTAAAAGAAAATGGTCCCGATTTCCGTCAACCCCTTGAGCAGATGTTGGCAGCGTTGTCTTCGCCATCCTCCGGAATTGGCGAGCTTCTTGCTCTGCAACAGCGGATAGAGGCTCATTGCCGCGCGGTGCTTGCCAAGACAGGAGGTATAGCTTGGGGTACAGAACTTGAAAACCAGGTCTGCGCCTGGGTTCGGAACAGAGAGCGCTATCTGGTCTGGCTTGAAATCCTTGCGGAAAAAAGCGAGAAAGAGCTGGCCTCTTTGGGAGCCGAGGCCCTGCTTGCCATCCGTCACGATCTGTTGCAGGCGCCATCCCTCGTCGCCCTGGCCCATGGCCAGCTTGACTCGATTCCGATTCTTCGCGCTATCCGCGAGGCGGCACACCCTGACAGCGCACCCCTTGTTCCGTGGCTTGACCGGGTTATCGAGGCCTTTGCCACCGCCCAGTGGCTGGCCGGGGAAACCCTTGGTGTTGCGGAGCGGTTGCTCGTCAACATCAGCGCCCTCTCGACCGGGATGAACATGCGCTTTCTCTATGATCCCAAGCGCAAGCTGTTCGCCATCGGCTACAACGTTTCCACCGATCGGCTGGACGTCTCCAGTTACGATCTCCTGGCCAGCGAGGCCCGGCTCGGCAGTTTCGTCGCCATTGCCCGGGGTGATGTTCCCTTGGAGCACTGGTTCTCCCTGAGTCGCCCTTACGGAGCAATCGGTCGGCAGCGGGTGCTGCTCAGTTGGACCGGGACCATGTTTGAATATCTGATGCCGCTTTTGTTCCAGTGTTCCTACGAAAACTCGCTCCTTGATAAAGCGGCCCGGGAAGCGGTGCGAGTTCAGATCGCCTACGGCCGCATGCGGGGTGTCCCCTGGGGCATCTCCGAGTCTGCCTTTGCCGATCTTGACCTGAGCAAAACCTATCAGTACAAGGCCTTTGGCGTGCCCATGCTCGGCTTAAAACGCGGCTTGGAGGAACAATTGGTCGTTTCTCCCTATGCTACTCTCTTGGCCTTAAACGTGGCGCCGCGTGAAACCGTGCGGAATCTGAAACAACTGGCCACCCTTGGGCTGCTCGGCGATTACGGGTATTACGAGGCCATGGATTTCAGCCGACAAACCCAGCGGGAGGGCAGACGCGGGGTGATCATCGAGGCGTATATGGCCCATCACCAGGGCATGGCGTTTCTCTCCTTGATCAACTTCCTCCATGGCAATCCGTTCCCGCGCCGGTTTCATAGCGACTCCCGGGTTCGTGCCTTTGAAGCCCTGCTGCAGGAGCGGATTCCGACCCTGCCGCCCTTGCACCTGATTTCAACCCGGCAGAGTGTGCCGGAACTGCTGGGCGACGATCTGGTCGCCCCTGCGGGAACCACCTTCACCACCCCCCATACCGCCACACCCAAGAGTCTGTTGCTCAGCAACGGCCGCTATGGCTTGATGGTCACCAACAGCGGGGGCGGGTACAGTCAGTGGGGAGGGCAGGAACTCACCCGCTGGCGGTCGGATCAGACCTGCGACGGCCAGGGAACCTTCTGTTACATCCAGGAGAGTGATCCAGACCGTCTCTGGTCCACCACCTATCATCCGGTGGGCGGCAAGGTCGAAGGGTATTCCGTGGATTTCACCCTCGACCGGGCCGTATTTCGCCGGGTGGAAAATGGCCTCCATACGGAAACAGAGGTTGTGGTCTCGCCGGAAGACGATGTGGAGGTGCGGAGAATTACCTTGGTCAATCGTTCCGGTCGCGTCCGAAATCTCAACCTTACCAGCTATGTTGAACTTTCCATGGCCCCCCATAACGCGGACCGCCAGCATCAGGCTTTTAACAAGCTCTTCATTCAGACCGAAGCGCTTCCCGAGCAGCAAGCGCTCCTTGCCTACCGGCGACCGCGCAGCGAAAACGAACCGCTCCTGTATGTGGCCCATTGCCTGACCTTGCAGCGCAACGCGGATGCGAGCGTGCCTGAAACGGATTGGCAGTTTGAAACCGATCGGGGCCGCTTCATCGGTCGGGGCCGGACTTTGGCTAATCCCATGGGAGCAAGCCGGGAGCTGGGCAACAGCCAGGGTTTTGTCCTTGATCCGATCTTCAGCCTGCGCCGGAGTGTCACCCTGGAGCCCGGCCAGCGCGTCCAACTTTCCCTGGTGCTCGCTGCCGGGGAAAGTCGTGAGCATGCCTTGTTGCTCATGGAGAAGTACAACAATCCCCATGCCGGCGAACGGGCCATGGATTTTGCCTGGCACTCGGCCCAGCAGCAGTTGCAGGTGCTCCATATCCAGCCCGACGAAGCGCGAAGATTTCAGCAACTGGCGAGTCATCTGCTCTTTCCCAACTCGCTTCTGCGTGCTGCCGGCGAGCGTCTGGCAGAGAATCGCAAAGGCCAGGCCGGTTTGTGGCCATACGGCATCTCGGGTGATCTGCCCATTGCCCTGGTCACCATCGGCGAGGCGCGGGATATCAGCCTGGTCCGCCAGATGCTCCAGGCCCACACCTATTGGCGGATGCACGGTCTTTCCACCGATCTGGTAATCCTTAACGAGGAGGCGGGCAGCTATGAACGCCCGCTCCAGGAGCGTCTGGAGCAGCTGATCCAGGTCCATGCCCTCTCAGCCGCCACGGATCGGGCAGGAACAATTTTCCTGAAGAGCGCGGCGCAGATTCCGGAGGAAGACCTGAAGCTCCTCAAGGCGGCGGCCAGTGTCATGCTGGTGGCGGCACGGGGCACGCTGCCCCAGCAATTGGGGGTTCCGGAGGAGGTTCCCGAAGGGCTTTCCGCGCTGGTCCGCAAACCTGCGGTCCGGGAGCCTTCGGTCCCTCTGCCTTTTATGGAATTGAACTATTTCAACAGCCTTGGGGGCTTTACCCCGGACGGGCGGGAATATGCGATCTATCTCGGCCCCGGCACCAACACCCCGGCGCCCTGGGTGAACGTCATCGCCAACCCGACCTTCGGCACCATGGTCAGTGAAACCGGGGCCGGCTTCAGCTGGTACGGCAACAGCCAGCGTAATCGTCTTACCGGCTGGTCCAACGACCCGGTGCTGGATCCGGTCTCGGAGGCGTTATATATTCGCGACGAGGAGAGCGGTGTATACTGGTCGCCGACCGCTGCGCCGATCCGGGAGAAATCCGCCTATCGGACCCGGCACGGAGCAGGTTATACGGTCTTTGAGCATAACAGTAACGGAATCGAGCAGGAGCTGACCGTCTTCGTTCCCGTGGATGAGGCCGGGGGGGCGCCGGTCAAGCTGCAGCGGTTGCGGTTGATCAATGGTTCCGCCAGAAAGCGGAGGCTCTCGCTGACATATTATGTGGAATTAACCCTGGGAGAGAACCGGGAAACCTCCCAGATGCATGTGTTGAGCAACTGGGATGATGAAGCCCAGGCCATGCTGGCGCACAATCGCTTTCATCCCGAATACCCGGAGCGGGTCGCCTTTGTGGCCATGACTCCCCAGGCCGATTCGTACAGCGGCGATCGCACCGCCTTCATCGGCCGCAACCGTTCGTTGGCGAATCCGGCAGCCATGGAGCTGACCCGGCTGTCAAAACGGACCGGCCCCGGCCTGGACCCCTGCGCGGCACTTCGGGTGAGCGTGGAATTGTCTCCGGGCGAGCATCGCGAGATAAACTGCATGCTGGGTCAGGCCGATTCCGTGGCCAAGGCGCGGCAACTGGTGCTCCGTTTTCAGGAGGATCTGGCTCTTGAAGAATCGCTTGCCCAGACCAAAGCCTGGTGGGATACCCTTTTGGGCGCCATCGAGGTGCATACCCCGGAATTGGCCGCCGATCTGCTGATCAACCGCTGGCTGCAGTACCAGTCCTTAAGCTGTCGGCTCTGGGCGCGTTCCGCTTTTTACCAGTCCGGCGGTGCTTTTGGTTTTCGCGATCAGTTGCAGGATGTCATGGCCTTTCTTTACGCCAGGCCGGAAATCGCCCGTGCCCAGATCCTGCTCGCCGCCGGCCGGCAATTCAAGGAGGGCGATGTCCAGCATTGGTGGCATGAGCCTGCCGGGGCCGGAATTCGCTCGCGGATCTCCGACGACCTGTTGTGGCTCCCCTATGTGGTGGCGCAGTATGTCCGGACCACCGGTGATGTGGAGATTCTCAAGGAGGAGGTAACCTTTCTCAACGGGCCTATCCTGGCAGACGATCAGTACGAGGTATTCTCCACCCCGGAGGTCACCTTTGAACGCGCCTCCCTCTTTGAACACTGCCGTCGTGCGGTCAGCCATGGTCTGACCATCGGGCCCCATGGCCTTCCCTTGATGGGCACCGGGGATTGGAACGACGGCATGAACCAGGTGGGCGCCAAGGGTAAAGGGGAGAGCGTTTGGCTCGCCTGGTTCCTTTCCGATTTGTTGCAGGGGATGGCCGAAATGGCCGACTTGTTGCAACAACCGGAGCTGGGAGAAACATATCAAAAAGAGAGAAAAGAGCTGATTCAGCGGACGGAGCAGGCGGGCTGGGACGGAGAGTGGTATCTGCGGGGAACCTTCGATAATGGCTCTCCGCTTGGCTCCGCGGAAAACAGCGAGGCGAGGATCGATTCACTGCCCCAGTCGTGGGCCTGGCTTTCCGGGGCTGCGGACCCGGCGCGCGCCAATCAGGCTTTGGAGTCTGCCTGGCAGCAACTTGTCCGCGAGGATGAGGGTCTGGTGCTGCTCTTTACCCCCCCCTTCGACAAAGCGGAACCCTCGCCCGGTTATATCAAGGGCTATCCCCCAGGAGTGCGGGAGAACGGCGGCCAGTATACGCATGCCGCCCTCTGGCTGGCCATGGCCATGGCTCGAAAAGGGGAGGGTGAGCGGGCCGTGCAGCTGCTGCGCATGCTCAACCCAATAGAGCATGCGCGTGATGCGGAATCGGTCTGGCATTATGGGGTCGAACCTTACGTGGTTGCGGCCGACGTCTACCGGTTGCCTGGCAGGATAGGGCAGGGTGGGTGGTCTTGGTATACCGGGGCGGCATCATGGATGTACCGGGCTTGGGTGGAAGAGGTTCTGGGGTTACAGATTCGAGGCGGGCAAATGCAGATGAATCCGGTTATCCCCGCGACCTGGCAGGGCTTCAGTCTCCGCTATCGGCATGGGGAAACGCTTTACGCCATCGAGGTGGAGAATCCGCACGGTTGTGAGCGCGGGGTTGCCTGGGTGGAGATGGATGGCCAGCGGGTGCGCGATGGCGTAATTCCCCTGGAGCGGGACTTGGTAAAACATCGGGTTGTGGTCAGGATGGGAACTCCGGACGAGTCGAAGCAGGCGGTAAAACCACCTCCAGCCTAAGGATGAACCATCGGGAGATGGTTCATCCTTGACATATTGTCGCACTTTCGCATCATATTAACTGATAATACGACCTGAATGTCAACAAATCCGCAGGAAACCTGCGGGTAGACAGCACGAATGGCCACAGCAACAATTTACGCAACCTGACTCAACTCGGGGAGACCTCCGTATGGTTATGTCAAGGTTTCCCCGTTGTTATGATTTTCAATCCACTCAGCGAGAAATAACCCATTGTAATAGTTAGGCGATGAACGGACCAATTCCTTGACCGGCCTCGACATCTTTTCCCCGCCGTTGGAACAACCCTCGGGCGAATACCTCAAATGTCGAAGGCCATGATATTGCGGTTTGAAAGGTGCATGGCAAGAAGTTCGGCAAGGCTGATCGACAGGGCTTGGAGCAGGGCATCTTCGGCCTTCCGCAGGGTGATGCCGATCGCATCGCCTGGATCGCTTCCGGCCGATACCAGCTCAATCCCCCCCTCAAGCAGCAGGATGATATCTTTTACCGTTATCTCGGCAGGGTCTCCGGCTAGCTTGTAGCCTCCGTTTTTACCTCGAACGCTACGGATGATATTGGCCTTGCCCAGCAGGTTGAAGATCTGCTCCAGATAGTTCTGGGGGATATTCTGACTGGCGGCGATCTCTCTCATCTGCAGAAGACCCTTTTGATGATATTCCGCCAGATAGAGAAGGGCCTTGAGTCCATAGAGGCTTTTGGTGCTGATTGAAAGCATCGACAAGAACTCCAAACACGGCCTGCACCGGGGAAGCCATGTTTCAGGGGGTTAATAAAGTCCGGCAACTGAAACAAAATAGCATTATGTGGCAAAATAGCATCAAGAGATGTCGGCAAGGATGATTTGTTTTATCCCTTCTCTATGCTCAGCAGCCATGCCCCGTCTTCCAGCTTTTTTTTGTCGAGGATTTTGTGCCCCTCCTTGATGACAGAGCCCGGCACGTTATTGATCGGCGGGCCATCGTCGAGAATAAGGTCAAGGATCTGTCCGGAGTTGAGTTTTGCCAAGGCCACCTTGGCATGGACCAGATTCATCGGACAACCGATTGTACGGCAGTCCTTCGTGGCGTTGGGTTTTTTCTCGTTTGACATGAGCATCTCCTGGTAACTATCTTGTTATACGACGTTATTGTTCGCCGACCACGCAAATCTCTTCGGGGAATACCTCCCCGTTACGGATCAAAAAAGACTTTACTGCCACATTTTCTGGATCTGCCAGCGAGACGATGACGTAGCTGATCAGCGGGTCAAAGGCCAGCCGGATATCCTCGTCGGACGGTCTGGCCGGGGTCTCGGGGTGGCTGTGATAGACAGCCCGCAGCTTTTCTCCCCCGGCCCGCATCGTCTTGACGGCGGCAAACTGCTCGGCCGGGTCCATGGAAAAATGGTCCGCCGCCTTGTCGGTATTGGTCAGGGGCAAAAAAGTACGAACCACCCCGTCCTTTTCGGCAAGGTAGCCGCAGGCCTCGAAGGGAAGTTCCTTTCGGGCATGGGCAATGATTCCGTCTAGAATATCCTTGTTAAGGAGCAACATTGCAGCCCCCTTGCACGTTTTTTTCCGATAACCCGCAGACCGCCTGCTCCAAGTCCACCAGCTCGGTGATGGTGGGATTCTTTCCACAGACCGGGCAATCGGCCTGGCGGGCAAGCTTGATCTTGCGAAAGTCCATGCTTTTTGCATTGAAGGAGAGGAGCCGGTCGGTGAGCAGGTCTCCGGTATCGGTGATGTATTTCAACACCTCGGCCGCCTGGATGGTTCCGAGCATGCCGGCGATGGCGCCAAGAACCCCGGCCTGGGAGCAGGTGGGAACGGCATTCGGGGGAGGGGGCTGGCGAAAGGAGCAGCGATAGCAGGCGGAGCGGCCCGGCAGCACGGTGGTGGTTTGCCCGTCGAAGCGGAGGATGCCGCCATGGGAAAAGGGGATATTTTCCATGACACAGGCATCGTTGACCAGAAATTTGGTGGGGAAATTGTCGGTGCCGTCCACGACGAAGTGGTAGTCCCGGATGATCTCCCGGATGTTGTCCGCACGCAGATAGTCCCGATAAATCCGGACGTTGACGTCGGGGTTGATGGCCAGCATCTTCTCCCTGGCCGATTCCACCTTGGGCCGGTCGATGTCCTTGGTGCTGTGGGCGATCTGCCGCTGGAGGTTGGAGATATCGACGGTGTCGCAATCAACGATGCCGATGGTGCCTACGCCGGCAGCGGCAAGATAGAGGCCGATCGGGCAGCCGAGGCCGCCGGCCCCGATGATCAACACCTTTGCCTTCAGTATTTTTTCCTGTCCTTCAACCCCGACATCCTGCAAAAGGATATGGCGGCTGTACCGTTCAAGTTGTTCCGTGGTGAAATCAATCATGGCTGTTGAGCCCCCTTTCTAAATCTTCGATAAGGTCGTCGTGGTCTTCGATGCCTGCGGCAAGTCGGAGCATGGTTGGTCTCACACCCATGGCCAGCCGCTGTTCCGGGCTGTATTCCGCATGGATGGTGGACCAGGGATGGAGGATAAGGCTTTTGTTGTCATTGAGGTTGGTGGCCAGCCGGATCAGTTGCAGGGCATCCATCAGTGCATAACACGCCTCCTGGCTGTCCAGATCAGCGGTCAGCAGGCCGCCGAATTTTTCGCCGAACTGTTTTCGGGCAATGGGGTGGGATGCCGCTTTCGCCAGGCCCGGATAGTTTACCGCCCGGACCTTGGGGTGGCTTTCCAGAAACCGGGCCATGCGCAGGGCATTGTCGCAACTCCTGTCGACCCGCAGGCTCATGGTTTCCAGACCGAGACTCTGCAGATAGGCGTTGTGGGGCGAAAGGCAGGCCCCGACATTGCGATAAACCTCCTGCCGCAAGGAGGCCATGAAGGCCATTGCCCCGGTCTTGGCGGCAAATGGCGCCAATTTGGGCGACCACTCCCAGTTGAAGGTGCCGTTGTCGATGATCGCGCCGCCAACCGAGGTCGCACCGCCGGAGATGTATTTGGTGGTGGAGAGCAGTTCGATGTCGATCCCTGCTTTCTTGGTGTTAAAAAGATAGGGCGTCATCATGGTATTATCCACCACCAGGGGAACGCGGCGTTGCCGGGTTACGGCACTGATCCGCGCACAATCCGCCACCTCAAGCTGGGGATTGGTCACGCTTTCGAGATAGACGGCACAGGTGTCGTGGTCGATGGCCCGGTCGATCTCGTCGGGGTTGTCCATGGATATGTAGCGTATGGCAAGTCCCCAGGGCTTGAAGGTCTTCTCAAAGAGGGAGAGGGTGTTGCCGAAAAGGCTTCTGGTGGTCACGATATTCGCTCCGGACCAGGCCAGGGCCATGATCGTGTTGCTGATCGCCGCCATGCCCGAGGAGAGGGCGAGCACCGCAAGAGAGCCACTCAGGTGCTTGAGCCGCTGTTCGAAATCCTGCACCGTGGGATTGGAGATCCGCGAATAGACATGGGCCTGTTTGCGGCCGGCAAAGGCCTGAGCGATGGAGGCCGCGTTTTCATGCCCGAAGGCGGCGGTATCGTATACCGGCATCCGCAACGCCCCGTGAACATCCCTTTTCCCCGGCGGGCCATGGATTGCCTTGGTGGCGAACCCTTTCATCGTCATGCCCCTCCACCCATGAAATAGAGAAATTCAATCTCGTCATCCGCGGCCAGCAGTTGTTGGTCATACTGTTGCCGGGCAACAATTTTGCCGTTCAATTGAACGGAAACCATGTCCGGCGACTCCACCTGCTTTATGGCCAGGAGTCTGGAAATGGAAACATCTTTTTCGTCAATTGCCTCGGGTTCACCGTTAATCATTACCTGCATGTTGTCTCCTCTGTGCTTGTTATTATTAATCTTGATTAACTTGATCAAGTTACTAAACTATAGCGAGGCGCCCAATGCATGTCAATATTTTTTTGCTGGGTGGAGTCATGGGTGCGGGGGAAGAACATGCAGAGTGAGTCGGGAAGATTGTCGAGATAACTCTTTGGCTTGGGCAATCAAAGTCATGTATTGCGTATAATTGCAAGGAGTTGTCTGTTGATTATGTTAATGTTATAGTTTGCACGGATTTCCATGATACGGTGAATGTTTTAGTTCAATCTGGACTGGAAGAAAAACCCAGAGACATCTTATGATAACGAAGCTCAGACCAACCGTTTTTGTCCTGGCCATTCTTGCGGTCTGGATCCTTTTTGCCTGGGGGGTGGTGAACCGGGCCAACCGCATGATGCGCGAGGAACTGCTTCTGCGTGCACATCTGGTGGCGCAGGGGTTGAACATCGAACAGGTCAATCAGCTCACCGGCACGGAGGCGGACCTGGAAAATCCTCAGTACCGTAGTTTTAAAGACCAACTCTCCGCGATTCGTTTCGCCGACCCCTACTGCCGGTTTATCTATTTGCTGGGCCGCAAGGCCGATGGCACGGTTTTTTTCTTTGTTGACAGCGAAGCGACCGGCTCTAAGGACTACTCGCCGCCCGGTCAAATTTATAGCGAAGCCCCGAAAAGTTTCCGTAATGTCTTCGACTCCCCGGGCGACGTTATCGAAGGGCCATACAGCGACCGCTGGGGAACCTGGATTACGGTTTTGACTCCGCTTCAGGCCAAGGTTCCCGTTTTAGTGGCAATGGATTTCGACGCTCATGCCATGAGGCTGGAAATCGCCGCTCGGTCCGCCTTGCCGGTGGGGCTGTTGGCGGTATTGCTTATCGGCGTGATTGCTACCCTGTTCGCCACCCGCAGCGTGGATGCTACCCCCAGGTCGGTATCACGGCGGATGCTGCCGCCACTGGCGCTTATGGTGGTAATCATGACGGTCGGCGCCGTAGTGCTCTTGTGGCTGCAGCACCGGCAGCAACTGGAGGCAACCGTCAAGCGGCAGGCGACAGATGTTTACAACTCCCTGAGTAACTCCATTGCGCAACAGACCTTGGGACTGGTTGCGGCTATCCAGCCCATTGCAGGCGATTCATGTTTCCGCAAGGCCTTGCTCCAGGGCGATGTCGAGCATCTTTTGGCCGAGACTCGTCCCATGTTCGAGATGATGCGTCAGAAGGCCAACCTCACGCATTTCTACTTTCTGGACGCCAATCGCAACTGCCTTCTGCGTGTCCATAAACCTGAGAAAAGCGGCGATAGAATCGATCGCTTCACAGCTCTTGAGGCCGAACGTACCGGAAAGATCTCTACAGGTATAGAGATTGGTCCCTTGGGTACTTTAACCCTGCGGGTGGTGCAACCGGTCTTCGACGGCTCCACGCTTGTCGGTTATGTGGAATTGGGCAAGGAGATCGAGGATGTTTTGCAGATGCAGTACGCCACATCCGGTAGCCACCTGGCTGTAATTATTCACAAGAAAGAGTTGAACAGGCAGAGTTGGGAAGAGCACATACGGTCGCTTGGCAGGGAACCCGACTGGGATCGTCTGGCCGATATCGTGGTTATTTACTCTTCTCAGGGGCGCTTGCCCGATATTTTTGCGTCGATGATTGATCATGACCCGATGGGAGCACCTGCCGATGAGATAACGGAGCAGGAAACCACCTACAACGGAAAACAATGGCGCGTGTCTACGACACCCATGCTGGATGCCTCGGGCAAACAAGTCGGCGACCTGTTGATCATGAGCGATATCAGCGCCGTAAAAATTGAATTCGCCCACCTGCTGGTTATCATTGGGTTTTTAGGTGGGGTCGTGTTGGTGCTGCTCTTGGGGTTTATCATTGTTCTGCTGCGTCGTACCGATGCGGGCATGCGCGCACAGGAAGAAAAACTGCGTGAGAGCGAGGAGAGATACCGTATTCTGTTTGAAGCTTCGCCGGAAGCATATTGTATCCTGGCCGATGGGATCTTTGTTGATTGCAATCGCAGTGCGGAGATTATGTTTCGCTCCGACCGCGCCCGAATTACCGGCCAGTCCCCGGCTGCATTCTCTCCCGTACTGCAACCGGACGGCAACCAATCAGCGGAAGTCTTTACTCGTAAAATTGCCGAAGTGTTGCAAGCAGGCGAAAACAACTTTGAATGGGTGTTCCGTCGTTCGAATGGTGCATCTTTTTGGGCGGAGGTGTTTATCTCATCGCTTACCCTGAAAGGCAAGAAGGTGCTGCTTTCCTTGCTGCACGACATCTCCGCCCGCAAGCTGGCCGAAGAAAAACTAACAGACGCCAATAACCAGCTGGCAGCGGCGATCATCCGGGCCAATAACATGACCGAGCAGGCCGAGACGGCCAACCGTTCCAAATCCGATTTCCTGGCCAACATGAGCCATGAGATCCGCACTCCCATGAATGCCATTATGGGCATGATCAATTTGGCCCTTAAGCGGACTCTTCCACCAAAGGTAGAAGGGTATCTCACGGTGGCTCTGAACTCCAGCAATGCGCTTCTGGGAATTGTCAACGATATTTTGGACTTTTCCAAGATCGAATCGAACAAGCTCTCCATCGAGCGCATCGAGTTCAGCCTCCAGGACAGCCTGATTACTCTGTTGGAGATGTTCAGGGAAAGTTGCCGAGACAAGGGGCTTGCTTTCAATCTCGACGTGGCCGATGACGTCCCGGATCTGGTGATTGGCGATCCCCTTCGCCTGGGGCAGGTGCTGATTAATCTGGTCAGCAACGGGATCAAGTTTACCAGCCGGGGCGAAATTACGGTGAGCATCCGTTGCCTTGACAGGGATGAGGCAAGCGTGCGTCTGCGCTTTCAGGTGCGCGATAGCGGCATCGGTATTCCGCCGGAGAAGCTCAGCCGCATCTTCGACGCTTTTGAGCAGGCGGATGGATCCATCACCAGAAATTATGGCGGCACCGGCCTGGGTCTGACCATCTGCAAGAAGCTGGTGGGCATGATGGGCGGGGAGATCGGTGTTGACAGCTCTCCTGGATCAGGAAGCACCTTCTATTTCGAGCTGCCGTTCGGACTGGTTGCGGCCCATCAGGTGAGCGGGTTCGAGAAGTTCAATCTTGTCCTCAGCAAGACCTTGCCGGCAGACAAAGAGGCGATCCATGGGTTGCAGGGTAAGAAGATTCTGCTGGTGGAGGATAACCAGTTCAACCAGATGCTTGCCCAGGAGGTCCTGGGCAACGAGGGGATCATCGTGGCGGTTGCCAACAACGGTCGGGAGGCGCTGGCCATGCTGGACGATGAGGTGGCGGCGGTGCTCATGGATATCCAGATGCCGGAGATGGACGGCTACGAGGCTACCCGAGCAATCCGGGGAAATCAGCGTTTCGCCAAGCTTCCCATCATTGCCATGACCGCCCATGCCATGAGCGGTGACCGGGAAAAGTGCCTGGCCGCCGGCATGGATGATTACGTGGCCAAGCCTTTTAATCCGGAGGAAATTTTTGCCGTGTTGGCCCGTTATGTGGGAGAGGGTCCAACGGAAAGAGCAAGGACCCCTGATGTGGCAAAAACGGAGCTTGGTCAGGAAGCTTTTCTGGCCAAGCTCCATGCGCATCTTGAAAAGATTTACAGATTCAGCCCGGAGAAGAGGGCGTACATGCTGGAGGGGGCAGGCAATACCCTGCGTGAATATTTCGCCAAGGGAGAGGAAGCCATGGCCAGGAATGACCTGGAGGATTTGAGCAGGGTGGCTCACAGTATCAAGGGGTCGCTGGCGGGATTGGGACTCACGGATCTGGCCTCCTTGGCCGAGCGGATCGAGAAACAGCAGGCACGGAGCACTGACAATAAGGAGGAAATGTTGCGGCGGCAGTTTGTGGAGTTGCGCAATTCCTTGTCTGCATGGTTGGGGTAGGGGGGACTGCAGAGAGGTTGTCCGGCGGCATGACAACCTAGAGAAAATCCTTTTATTTTTCGCCGGCAAACAGTCCTGCAATCGGCGGTCGATTCGCACGGCGGGATTCAGGCAAGAACCATCGGTTGCTCAATGCCTGCGGCTAACGACTTGGCATGAAAAGATCTCAAGCACGGCCTCTGTTCTCCACAATGTGAAACCTCCGTTTCGGGCTATTGATGCTCGGAATCATGGTCGCCTCGCCGTCTGAAAGGCAGACGCGGAGGGTGTACCCCTTCCCGCAGCAGGAGAAAGCTGGTTTCGAGAAGCTCGACGCCGGTCAGTACGCCGACTGTAAGCACGGCCAGGGCTACGGCGGCATGTTCATGGCCCAGGCCGATGACCGAACCGATGGCCGCCAGCATCCAGATTACCGCCGCCGAGGTGACCCCTTGCAAAAGGCCTTCCTTGGCCATGATGACGCCGGCGCCGAGGAAACCGATGCCGGTGACCACCTGGCCCACCACCCGGCTGGGGTCGCCGATAGGTTCAGAGGTGAGCAGGGAGCCCAGGGCGACAAAGACCTCGGTGCCGAGGCAGATGAGGATGCTGGTGCGGATGCCCGCCGGTTTGCCGCGCAGCTGGCGCTCCAGGCCGATGATGCCGCCACAGAGCAGGGCAACGAAGATGCGTTGCCAGAAGATATGGGTGAAAGGGTCGAATACAGGCATGGTCGAATGCTCCATTGGGGGTAAGTTCTTTTATATCCTCGGCAATCCATTGCTGCAACCGCAATGTGTCAATCCGTCTCATGCCCCGGCAATCCCCGAAGGCTGAAAAGCGGATCGCGAATCGCCTCATTACGGCAGACCGGGCACTTACCGGGTGTCGTCATCCGTTCCCGCTTGGCAAAGACGAAACCACACCTGGCGCACTCGGCCGGGGTTATCTCCAGCACCCCGCCGGTGGCATGCAGGCTGCGGCGGATATGTTCGAGATGGGAGTAGACCTCCTTTTCCGGGAGGTGGGCCGCCGTGGAAATATCCTGTGCCGATACGGGACCTTCACCGAGAAGAGCCATAATGGCATGTCGGGTCGTCTCCTGGGCAATGCGGGGAATCACTGGCTTTCGCGGTTTTTTCTTCATGGTGTTTCGCTTAAGTTTACGTCACTCAGGCAATAACGTCTTCTTTTTTTTAAAAATGGTATAATTGGTTTTCACAACCCCCCAACAAGAGGAGGTCCACCATGAGACGTTTTCTGCTTGCCGCGGCGATAGCCGCTGCCACTGTCACCACCCCGGCACTCGCTGCCGACGTTGGCGTTTCGATCAGCATCGGCCAACCCGGTTTCTATGGCCATATTGATATCGGCGACTTCCCTCATCCCCGGGTGATTTACTCTCAGCCGAGAATCATTCTGCGCGGGGTGCCGCGGGACCGCCCGCCCGTCTATCTGCGGGTCCCGCCGGGGCATATCAAGCATTGGGAAAAGCACTGCTACGAATATAACGCCTGCGGCGAGCGGGTCTTTTTTGTGCATGACGATTGGTACGAGCACGAGTATGTTCCGCAGTATCAGGAAAAACATCGGGGGGGCCGGGATGACCGCCGTGACGAAGGCCGGGATGATAAGCACGGCAACGGTAAAGGGAAAGAGAAAGGGAACGGCAAGGATAAAGGGCACGGTCATAACCGCTGACCTTCCGGCCTGACTTTTTGCTCTGCTATACTGTACTCTCTCTTGATGCGGCCTTGAGCGGGGAATTCACGAAGCCGCCATTATGGATTGCCACGTGAGTTCGCCCGCTGCAAGCGCCCAGCCGCCCGCTGAAAAAACCGCTTTCATCATCCTGGTCATCATCAGTGTCTGTCATCTGCTCAACGACATGATGCAATCCCTGTTGTCCGCGATCTATCCGCTGTTTCAGAGCAACTACGGCCTGAGCTTTGCCCAGATCGGCATGATCACCCTTACCTTTCAGGGCACGGCCTCGATCCTTCAGCCCATGGTCGGTTTTTTCATCGACCGCAATCCTCGGCCCTATTCCCTGGCCGTGGGCATGACCCTCACCCTTACCGGATTGGTGCTCTTTTCCCAGGCCGGCAGCTATCCGGTGCTCCTGTTGGCTGCGGCCCTGGTAGGGACCGGCTCGTCGGTGTTCCATCCCGAATCCTCGCGGGTGGCGCGGATGGCTTCCGGGGGTCGGCACGGCTTGGCGCAATCGCTGTTTCAGGTGGGGGGCAATGCCGGGTCTGCCATCGGCCCTTTACTGGCCGCGCTCATCGTCTTGCGCCACGGGCAAACAAGCCTGGCCTGGTTTTCCCTCGCGGCCCTGCTGGGCATCTATCTCCTGATTCGGGTCGGGCACTGGTACAAGGTCCACGGGCTGATGCGGCTCATGTCCCGCGCCGGCTCCGCGGTGCCCAAGGTGGAGCTGCCCAGGGGCAGGGTGGCCCTTACTCTGGCGGTGCTGCTGGCCCTGATGTTTTCCAAGTTTTTTTACACGGCCAGCATCTCCAGTTACTACATCTTCTATCTGATGGACAGGTTTCAGCTCCCGGTGCAGAGCGCGCAGCTCCATCTCTTCGCCTTCTTCGGCGCGGTGGCGACCGGCACCCTGGTGGGCGGCCCGATCGGCGACCGCTTCGGCCGCAAGGTGGTGATTTGGGTGTCGATTCTGGGAGTGCTGCCTTTCACCCTGCTTCTGCCCTATGCCAATCTGTTCTGGACCGGGGTGCTCAGCGTGCTCATCGGGGTGATTCTCGCCTCCGCCTTTCCGGCCATAGTGGTCTATGCCCAGGAGCTCCTTCCGGCCAAGGTCGGCACGGTTGCCGGGATGTCGTTTGGCTTTGCCTTCGGCATGGGGGGGATCGGGGCTGCGGTGCTCGGGCATCTCGCCGATGCAACCAGCCTTGGATACGTGTATAACCTCTGCTCGTATCTGCCCGCCATCGGCCTGCTGGCTGTTTTTTTGCCGCAGCTGGAAACGGAAACCAGGCAGCGGATGAAATCGGTTACAGCCAGACCTCTCTGATCATTGAGGGGGGATGGGAATTTCCTTCGCCGATACGTTCGCGGCGCAAGATATATTGAGCCGATTACAAGGGGTTGCTTTATTGAGCAGGTTCAAGCGAAGCTGGTGGTGTACGCCTGATTCTGAACACGGCTTACTTCCGCTCTTTCAATAAATCCCGTATTTCCGCAAGCAATACTTCTTGGGCAGAAGGGGCGGGCGGTGCTGCGGGCGCTTCTTCCTCTTTTCGCTTGAACGAGTTGATGGCTTTGACCGCGATAAAAATGGCAAATGCGATAATTGTGAAATCGACAACCGTTTGAATGAACTTGCCGTAAGCAATTACCACCGCTGGCAGTTCTCCCGTGGCCTCTTTAACTGTGAAAGCCAAATTGCTGAAATCGACTCCTCCCAAAAGCGCACCTATCGGAGGCATGATCACATCACCGACAAAGGAAGAAACAATTTTGCCGAATGCAGCACCAATAATGATGCCCACTGCCATATCGACAACGTTTCCCTTTACTGCGAATTCCTTGAATTCTTTCATCATGCCCATGATAAGTTCCTCGGAGTCAAAAGGTTGATTTGTTAGCCGTTACGGTTCTGCGAACAATTTTTATAATTATTGTGATATGTTACAGAATCTAATGGTTTACGCTGTGCCCAATTCAGCGTTTCCAGTTCCGGGGTTTCAAAAAACTCATCGACATAGCCAAGACAAAGATATGCAACCAGCTTATTGCCTGACGGCGATTGGAGTATCTTCTGTACTGATGCAGGATCAAGGATGCTTACCCAACCCAGACCGACATTCAACACTCTCGACATTAACCACATGTTCTGAATAGCACAAACGACACTGTATTCGCCTGTTTCAGCCATTGTATTTTGCCCGAGCACAGGCCCGGATGACGGTTTATAAAAAACAGCGATATTTACCGGCGCCTCAAGAATCCCTTCCAGTTTGAGTTTGCCATACATTGCACGCTTCTCGTCATAAAACAGTTGTTCCGCTTTTCTGTTTTCTATTTCAAAAATCTCGGAAATTCGTTTTTTGGTTTCTGCATCGCGGATGATCACAAACTCCCATGGTTGGGAAAACCCGACGGAAGGGGCCAGTGATCCGGCAAGAAGTATTTTTTCAAGAACGTCATCGGGGATATTCTCGTTCAAGAAATTGTTGCCACGGACATCTCGCCGGTGGAGCATTATTTCTTCCAGTAATTTCTGATCGTTAAGGGAGAATTGTTTGTTCTTCATGTAAACTCGTTCGGTTGGTTGATTGTAATCTCAGGCAAACAGGCATGATGGTCTGTATCCCCAGTGGACTGAGGAATTTTCCCAGACAAAGGCGTTGCAATAAGAAAGGGGGGCAGATTGCGCTGTCCCCCTTTCTTTATTTAAAAATATCCCAAATTTCGGCGCAACGCTTCTATTTACTGCTTAGCCTCGCAGGTCAGGCATTTGGATGGGGCGGGGTTCCGCTTGGCCTTGGCCGGCTTCGTTGGTGAAATTCGCTTCCAGACCGGTTTTTAAGGTGGCCAGGAGCGCCTGTGTGGCTGCAATAAATTCAGGATCGTGTGCAAGCCTGTTGATGGTCCCATGCAGGACAATCTTCTCGGGGTAGGGCGGATAGCCGGTGGTCACGGTCCAGGCCAAGGCGTTCGGGCAGTCCGGCACGGAAAAACGGACCCCGCCCATGATATCCTCTTTCTGGAGGTGAAAACGGCCCCAGTGGCGGAAGTAAATGACCCGGCCCAACTCCTCGGCAGCATCCACCGCCTCAACAGCTTCGCAGAAGAGGGGAAGGGTGTCGATGGAGACTTTGTTTCGGATTTCCTCTTGGCTGGTCAGGATATCGGCGTATTCGAAAAATTCCATAAAATCTTTCCTTTTTAGTCGACAAATCAACAACGTCCCTTCGGTTCTTTCGGCATGGGAGGGATTGGGGCCGCAGTGCTCGGGCATCTTGCCGATGCAACCAGCCTTGGCTACGTGTATCACCTATGCTCCTATCTGCCCGGTATCGGGCTGCTGGCTATTTTTCTGCCGCCGTTGGAAACGGAAACCAGACAGCGGCGGCGAGTGGCGAGTAGTGGGGTTCGGTGATTATTGCGGGGCAGGGACAAAAACCTCCAGGGCTTTCTGGCACAGTTCGAACAGGGCAGGCGTCCTGGTGGTGATTTCGCCATCGGTGTTCACCCGTTTGGGGTGCTGGGTCCAGATCGTGATCTTTTTTCCCTTCCATCGAGAAATCCCGATCCGTTCACCGAATCGGCCGCTCCGCAAGGCAGGCAACAAAAAGAAGATATGCCACCAGTGGGGCATTTCCAGGCTGTACAGATCAAGGTATTCGTCGTCGATGGCCGCGTCCTCGGCGATGGTCATGCCACCTCCATAGTAACGGCCATTGCCGACGGCAATCTGCAGGGAATTCCGCCGCAGTTCCTCCCCTTCATCCACCCGGATCATGGCCTCGAAACGTCGGGCCGTCAGCAGGGCCCGCAGGGTGGCAATCGCATAGGCGAGCACTCCCCACCGCCGCTTCAACCCTTTGGACAACTCCTGGGTGATCCTGATACTGAGTCCGCAACTGGCGACATTGAAGAAATACTTGCCATTGACCCGTCCCAGATCGATCCGCTGCCGGTGTCCCTGGGCAATCACCGCGCAGGCCTCCGGCAGCGAGATCGGCAGGTTGAGGGTCCGGGCAAGGTCGTTGGCCGTACCCAGGGGCAGCAATCCCAGAGGCAGGCCGCTTTCCACCACGGCATCCACCGCGACGTTGAAGGTGCCGTCCCCGCCGCCGATCACCACTGCGGAGACCTTGTCGCGGTAATGCCGAATGGAGTTGGCAAAGTCGGCGGATTCCCTGATTTGCCCGACAATATACTGCACCCCAAGATCGTTGAAGCAAGCAACTGCCTCGCCGAACCGCATGAGTCCCTGCTTGGAGTGGAGGTTGATCAGTAGAAGAATGGGAAGATTCATGCGTAATTACAGGGTATTACCAATATTGTGGAAGTTAATGGGCAAAGGGGGCTTGATATTTTGACTTTTGTCGGATCCCAGCTTGGAGATAAGCATAGCCAGAGTTCGTTAACGACTCAAGCAAGTATCAAAATGTCAAGCCTGCCCTCATGGTGCACCTAGTTAGTCAACAAATCAACAGCGTCCCCTTATGATTTATTGGTTAAGCTGGTTTTCTACCAATTAATTCCTGATATATATCCGATTGTTCTTGAAACTCATCGTCTAATTCCGATCCGTTGAATAAATTTGAAATGCCACGTGCTGCAATAAATAAGAGGTCACAGGCAGGCTGCAATATATACTCGATATTGGCAGCATCAGGCCCCCATCGCAATGACTCTATTTCGGAGGATTCTTTATCTACTAAATATTGCTCTAAATCTCTTGCTCTACTGTGGGTCGAGCTACACAGCATTACAAATAAAGTATTGTAGTATGGAACCATCTCTGCTTTCTGAGCCAAAAACTGAGTTGTTAAAGGCTTGATATTTTTTTCATCAATTTCTTTTTGAATTTCATTGATCTGATTTTTTAGTTTAGTATTACCAATACGGTGATGTTTCTTAATTGTTTTTGGCAAAGCCATAAAACTGTTCATGCATTTAATTCTTTGCCAAAGATCGTCATCAACAAATACTTGTACCAAGTTTTTGTGTTTAGATAGGGCAACTTCTGCAAATGTAGCATCTAGCATACCCCGTAAAAGGGAGCGTGATTCCGGCACCATACCTCTTTCAGCCAGGAGCACAACTCCCTGAAAATGTGATACTATTCTAGCGAATAGTATTGTGACTATTACTTGTTGACCATCATCGGTGAGGGGCTCGAGTGACAACATAAGCTTTTGAGCTAGTATGTTGATGTTTTCAATTAGAGAAAACCACTCTTTATGCTCATTACGATGCTTGTCAATCCAGTTCTGAATTTCTTTGGAGAGAAAACCTTTTTCGTCTATTGATTTCATAAGGTTCCTGAAGCTTAACAATTGCTTGTCAGGGATTATTCTGGACACCCCCTTTATTTATTGAGCCTTCCCACAGTGGCTACAATGCTTGCCAAAAACAAAGGTCGGCTTATCGCAACTGCTGCAAGGTTTATACTGATTAAATCCGCAAAAAGTGCAGGCCTGTGATCCCTTCGGGAGCAGTTTTCCGCACTGCTGGCATTGCCCCTTCATTATCCGCCGCTCCATCAGCTTTTCCCGCGAAAAAATCTTCCGTTGAAAGATATAGATGCAAAAAAGCGCCGCAGCGATCGCGAGGGCGATCACCAGATAATGCCATATGGCGATGAGTTTGAGTGATTCCAGCAGCCCGATAAGGTTTTGCAGCAGTTTCTTGGGCAGGATGTCGTAGATGGTTTCGATGATTTTGTAGAAGATGGGAATGAACGAAACAACCAGCAGGTGGGCGGAAACCAGGGTCTGGATGTCTCGGCTTTTTTTGACGCTGGCGCTGTTCCAAACGTAGAAGATTGCAAAGAGAGGCAGGAGAAAGAGTATCTGCATCCCCAGTTTTTTCAGGGGATACCAAAAATATCCATTCTGGAGATCGGCCCGCAACTGGGCGCGGGCAGCTTGTAGTTGCGAGTCCAATTTTTCCCACAGCAGGCGCACCGTGGGATTGTTGTTGATCTCCAGCTCCAATGTTGCGATTTGGCCGCGCAGGGTGTTCAGGGATTCGGTTTTTGCCTGGAGGTCTTTTTGTATCCGGTCAACATTGGCCTGGCCTTCCTCTTGGTTGGCAATGGACTCTAGAAGGGAAGTGTCGTAAGCCCCTTTTTCTGTATTGATCTGGCGCTGAAGCTCTTGGGCTTCACGGCTGAATTTCTTGCGTTCTTCAAAGAGAGCGGCCAGCTCCTTGTTGCTCTTGATCTTGTCGAAGAGATCAAGGTAGGGGGCGCAGATCGGATGCCGGTTTTTCTTTGTTTCCGCAGGCTGATAATAACTGTTGTTGTAAGAGATGATGAGGTTTGAGAGGTTTTCGGTCCGGCTGGTGGGATTCCATTCCTGGTTGATGACGACCTCGCGGCAGAAAGAAGGGATGGAATCGTCAGGGGAGGCGAGCTGCCTGGTATGTTGGTCCATACCGGTAAAGATGGAGGTGAGGATAAAGAAGTCGAGAAACAGGATGATGACCAGGGCCGCTTTGCTGATCGGCTGATTATCAAGGCTTGTGAGGTTGCCCTTGATCTTGAAAAAACCATCCTTCACTCCTGCAAGCATTCTTTATCCCCCTTTGTGTATTACATCGTTGTCTGTTCTGGGGTGATATTCAGTCGCAAGCCAACCCCATGCAAGAGATTGAACAGGGTGCGGATTTCCGGGTTGCCCTTTCGTGACAAGGTGCGGTACAGGCTTTCGCGGTTGAGATGGGCCTTTTCCGCAACCGCCGCCATGCCGCCATTGGCCTCGGCTACATTGCGGAGAGCTAGAAGGAAGGTTTCTTTGTCGCCTTCTTCAAGTGCCGCATTCAGGTACGCCGCCGCTTCTTCCGGGTTTTTTAACGCCTCGATCAGGTCTTTTTGATATTCGGTTATCTTTGCCATTTAGCTCCTCCTTCGATCCGCAGTTCCCAAACGCCATTGCCAAGATGTTTGTGGTCGCCAAGATTTCCCAGGCGTGCACGGTCAAGTTTGGTACGAATCCTTGCTCTGCCATTTACGTCGCGCAGGGCTTCGAGCCATTCCCGAAACGGCGCGGTGCCGTCTTCTTTCTTGTAATAGTCAATTTCGTATGGGAATACCTGTATAGTCACACATTAGCCTGTAAGCTACAAATTGGCAATGGGGTTTTCAGGGAGGTGGCAAAAGAAAAGGGGGGGGCTTGTGCCCCCCTTGTTTTACTGCTCCAGATTGGCAACGATATCCGGAATCGCCTGCTTCATCACATCCTGCATGGTGTTGCGGAGCATGGTCTCTGCCAAGCGGTCGCGGTCCTTGATCGCCAGGTCGCTGCCCTTTGCCTCGTAGTGGAGCTTGCGCACCGGCGCGCCGTTCTTCAGCACGGTGAGGGAAACGCTGATGGTGCAGGTGGCATCAACCTGGGGAACCTTGGTGATCTGATCTACAACCACCCGCGCCTCGGTGATCTCCACCACCTTGTTGTAGAGATTCGGCACTCCTTTCTGGGGAATCACCTGATAGCCGCTCTGGCTAAGTTCGCGATGCAAGGCGCTCTGCACCAGGCCGGCAGGGGAAACGCCGCTCCACAGGGTATCGACCATTACGCCGTCGCCATTCTTGGTGTTGCCGATGGCCCAGGCACCGGATGCTGTTGGGGGTTGCAACTCGGCGTTGATGAGATAGAGGTCGCCGCCGCCGAAGCGGGTGGTGGATACGGGATCGTAGCGCATAACAAGCTGCTTGGTGTAGGTTGCGCAGCCGCCGAGGATAAGCAGGGCCATAAGGCCGAGGGCCAGCAGGTTGCGACGGCGAGGGGTGAAGTGGGTCATGGGGTTCTCCTTAAATTGGATTCTTATTGTCTGTGCCGGGCAGAATCCGGCATTGCGTAATTTCTGGATTGTGAAAGATGAAGGGCCTGATGCCTTCTTCATCGGAATGTTATGCTCAATGGGGTGGGGAAGTCAATGGAAAAACCTAAAAGGGCATGGAAGGGCAGGGGCTATTCTTCCTCTTCGTCCGCCTCTGCCGCCAACTGGCCGCAGGCCGCGGAAATATCCCCGCCTCGGGATTCGCGGATCAGGGCGGTGATGCCGGAATCGCGCAGGGTTTTCTGGAACAACTCCACCCGGTCGCGCGGCGGGCTTTGGTAGGGGAAGGTCTTGTTCTCGTTGTAGGGCAGGAGGTTGACCTTGCAGCTCAATTTGTGGAGCTTTTTGATCAACAGCCGGGCGTGGCGCACGGAATCGTTGAGATCCTTGATCATGATGTATTCGATCATCACCTTGCGGCGGCTGGGCAGCGGATAGTCGCGGCAGGCGGCCAACAGCTCGTCCACCGGGTAGGTCTTGTTGATGGGCATGAGCTGGGTGCGGGTTTCGTCGTCCGGTGCGTGCAGGGAGATGGCGAGGTTCACCGTCACCGCTTCACCCAAGGCTTTCAGTTTGGGGATGATGCCGCAGGTGGAGATGGTGATTCTCCGACTGGAGAAATCGAGGCCGGTTTGTTCCATGAGGATGTTGAGTCCGTCGATCAGGTTGTCGAAGTTGGCCAGCGGCTCGCCCATGCCCATGAAGACCAGGTTGTTGATCCGGTTTCTCCCCTGGGCCTGGACAATCTCGGTGATGGCCTGCACCTGGCCCACGATCTCGGCGGCGCTCAGGTTGCGGATAAAGCCCATGGTGCCGGTGAGGCAGAAGTTGCAGCCCATGGCGCAGCCAACCTGGGAGGAGACGCATAAGGTCAGGCGATCCCCCTCGGGGATGAGCACCGATTCGATGACCGCTCCGTCTGCCAGGCGAAAACCGTATTTGACGCTGCCGTCCTGGGAGCGCTCCTCCATGGCCGGGGTGAACCGGCTGATCGTGGCGATCTCCGCAAGCTTGGCCCGGACCTCCTTGGAGATGTCGGTCATCTGGGAAAATTCGCTGATCCCGGTGCGATAGAGCCAGGCGAAGATCTGCTGGGCCCGAAAGGCCGGCCAGCCTTGGGCCTTGACCCATTCGCGCATCTGGAGCAGGGTGAGATTTTTCAGTTCGATTTTATCCATTACAGGGCTCGCAGATATTCGGGTTTGAGTCGGGTGTTTCCGGCCAGGGCTTGGTCGATGGCCGCCAGCACCGCTTCTTTGTCCCGGGGCATTCTGGCGTTGATCGCCAGGTAATTGGAGGCGTGGTTGGACTGGAGCTGACCTTTTTTCAGGTCAAGATGCTCCACCATGGTGCGCAGCTCGGCCAGCATGCCGTATTGGTCCGGGAGTACGAATTCCCCCGCTTGTTCAAGGCGATAAAGCGGGGTGTTCTCAAGGAGCATCAGGGTGAGAATCCCGGTCTGGTTGGGCTCCATGGCGGAGAGAACCTGGCCGGTGGCCTTGGCATGCTCCTGGGAGAGCGCGGCTCCAGCGATGCCGAGCAGGGCGGTGACCGAAAGAAAGAGATTGGCTGCCTTGACCCGCTGGCCCGCCTCGATCATGGCTGCAGCGTCGGCGCCCTTGTCGATGGCAATAAGGACCGGATCGTAGCCGCTTTCCAAGCCCATGTACACCCGGTGCAGGCCGAGCCCTTTCAGTTCCAGAAGCTGTTCCACGCTTTTATTGCGGATGGCCTTGGCATTACCGTAAAGGCTGACCCGGTTCACCCAGGGCAGCCGCTGCTTGATCTTGGTGAGCAGTTCCACCAACCGAGCTTGGCTCAGGGCAAGCACATCGCCGTCGGCCAGAAAAACCCGGGATTGCCGGAGGCAATATTTGGCGGCAAAATCAAGGTCAGCATCAACGATGGCCTGATCCTTGATGCGGAAGCGTTCTTCCTTGTAGGTGCCGCAGAAGGTGCACCGGTTATGGGAGCAGCCCACCGTTACCTGGAGGATGATGCTGTCCGCCTCGCTGGGCGGGCGGATGATGTGGGCGCCTTCGTAGTGCATTTTTTAATCCGTTAACTGCTGCGTACCATCGAACTTCAGTTATGTTTTAGGGTAACTTTGCTTCTGTTCATTTCTTTGCGTGCCCAAGAAATGAACCAAAGAAAGGGCACCCTGTGTCTTGTCCCGCCTTTGGCGGGATTCCCGGAGTTTATGCCCCGCAGGGGTACTCCTCAAAGCTGCCGGGACGTTGCAAACTCGCTGCGCTCAAACAGTGCAACCTCCCTTTTCGGCAGCTTTTCCGGTGCTCGGCTGCGTGCCAATGGGGGAGATACTGCAATGGTGCTCAAAATAAAAAATGGTCAGCGGCTTCAGAGGAAACCAGCTGACCATAAAATTTACATTAGAGAAAAATCAGCTGTTTTTCTTTTCAAATTCCTTCATGAAAGCAACCAGCGCCTCAACACCTGCCTTGGGGAAGGCGTTGTAGATCGAGGCGCGGCAGCCGCCCACTGAACGATGCCCCTTGAGGCCGTCAAGCCCAAGGGCGGTGGCCTCCTTGATGAACTGGGCCTCCAGCTCCGGGGTGGGGAGGTTGAAGGTGATGTTCATGTTGGAGCGGGAGCCGGGCTGGGCATGGCCACGGTAAAAATCGGTGGAATCGATGGCGTTGTAAAGGATGGCCGCTTTTTCCTTATTGATCTTCTCCATGGCCGCAACGCCGCCCAGTTTTTTGAGCCACTTGAGGACCAAGCCCACCACGTAGATGGAAAAGCAGGGCGGGGTGTTGAACATGGAGCCGTTGTCGGCATGGGTTTTGTACTTGAACATGGTGGGCAGGTTTTCCGGAGCCCGATCCAGGAGATCTTCGCGGATGATGACCACCGTAACCCCGGCAGGACCCATGTTTTTCTGGGCTCCGGCATAGACGATGCCGAAGGGAGTGATGTCGAATTCGCGGGAGAGGATGTCCGAGGACATGTCGGCGATCAGCATTTTCTCGCACTTGGGCATGGTGGGGAACTGGGTGCCGTAGATGGTGTTGTTGGTCACGAAGTAAAGGTATTCCGACGCAGGATCAACGGTATAGTCGCTATCCTTGGGCACATGGTTGAAGGTGGACTCCTCGCTGGTGTAGGCAACCTGTACCTTGCCGAAGAGCTTCGCTTCCTTGATCGCCTTCTTGGACCAGACCCCGGTGTTGAGGTAGGTGGCGGTTTTGCCCTCGCCCAACAGGTTCATGGGGATCATGGCGAACTGGGTGGAAGCGCCGCCTTGAAGAAAGAGGACCTTGTAGTTGGCCGGAATTTTCATCAGCTCGCGCAGGTTTGCCTCGGTCTCATCGGCCACGGCGATGAAATCCTTGGAGCGATGGCTCATCTCGATGAGGCCCATGCCCTTGTTGTTGAAGTTTACAATGTCCTTGGCGGCCTGGGCGAGAACCTCCTCGGGGAGGGTGGACGGTCCGGCGCTGAAGTTGTAAATTCTCTCGGGCATGATCTTCTCCTTTGTAATATATATGGTATATAGATGTTTTATGCGTTGATAATGTTGGTTTTTTCGGCACGGATTTGCTTAGGTTCCGACCGAATTGCAAACTTGTATTTGTACCGGAAACCGGCCTGAAGAACAATTCTTTTCTTTGTCTTATATAAGGATACGCCGCAATACATGGCTGGCTCTGCTATAGAAACGCCCCTCCCCGAACCGGTGCTTGTCCTCATCGGCCCCACGGCCGTGGGCAAGACCGCGCTCTCCCTAGCCCTGGCCGAGCGATTCTCCTGCGAGATCGTCGGGTTGGACTCCATGCAGATCTACCGGTACATGGATATCGGTACTGCCAAGGCCACCGTTGAGGAGCGCGCCAGGGTACCCCATCATCTCCTTGATGTGGTTGATCCCGATGAGGAGTACCATGTGGCTCGCTATGTCGCGGACGCAACCGAGGCCTGCCGCCGGATTATCGCCAGGGGCAACCGCCCCCTGTTGGTGGGCGGCACGGGATTGTATCTTAAGGGTTTGCTGGAGGGTTTGTTCGAGATTCCATCGGTGCCGGAAGCAGTGCGGGCCGGCCTGAACCAGCGCTTGGCGGAAGAGGGGAGGGCGGTGCTTTTTGCCGAACTCTCCGGCTGCGACCCCGAAACAGCCGGACGCATCCACCCCAACGACACCCATCGGCTGCTCCGCGCCCTGGAGATTTTTCAGGCCACCGGCAAGGCGTGGAGCGAACATCTCCGCGAGCAAAAGGTGCAGCCCGCTTTGGGCAATGTGCTGCAGCTTGGGTTGCGGTGCGAGCGCGATCTGCTCTACGAGCGGATCAATCTGCGGGTGGAACAGATGGTTTCGGAGGGGGTGCTGGCCGAGGTGGAAAAATTACTGGCCATGGGGTATGATCCGGGCCTGAAATCAATGCAGTCCATCGGTTACCGGCATATGCTTCAGTTTCTCCAGGGGGAATGGGATTGGGAAGAGACCCTTTTTCTCCTGGCCCGGGATACCCGGCGCTATGCCAAGCGGCAGATGACCTGGTTTGGCAATGATCCTGATATCCGTTGGTTTGCGCCCTCGGACACGGCTCCGATTTTTGACTGTGTCGAGGGTTTTCTTGCCGGAACATAGCAATTGTTTGCTATGGTAGCTTTAGGTTTTCGGGAGCGAACAATGTAGCCGATCAACGGCGCTGCTTCACTGCTGTCACGGGTGCGGTGCTGCTGATGGTTGCTGAGCAGAAGGGGGGCGTGTGGCATGAACATTCCAAATATTCTCACCATAGGCAGGATTCTGCTCATTCCATTGCTGGTCATCTTTCTTTTGGAAGGCAGGGAGCTTGCCGCATTCTGGGTTTTTGTCCTGGCCGGGGTCACCGATGCCTTGGACGGGTTCCTGGCCAGGGTGTTGAAACAGAAAACCGAGTTTGGCGCTTTTATTGATCCCATTGCCGACAAGCTGCTGCTGATCACTTCCTACATCACTCTGGCGGTGCTGGGTATTCTGCCGAAATGGCTGGCCGTGATCGTGGTGAGCAGGGATGTGATCATCTGCGGGGGGATCGGCATTCTCATGCTCTATGACCGCGAATTCAAGATAAAGCCGTCCATGGTCAGCAAGGTGACAACTTTCCTGCAGCTGCTCACCGTGGTTTTTTATCTCGGCTACGACTTTATTCAGCCCATTTTCCCCATCGGGATCTATCTGATATATCCCGCCGCAGGTTTCACCATTTTCTCCGGGGTTCATTACATCATCAGGGGACTTGGTATTCTTGGCGATCCGGAGGCCGCGACTCAGCGTCAGGCAAACGAATAGCTTTTGTCCAAACGTCTTAATGAAAGTCTCGAGACAAAATCCCCTGCGATAGGCTCAGGACGAGCAGCGACTCTCCCGGAATTATACCTTGCGCTGCATGTGAGGATTTGTAGAGACCGCTGTTATGAGTTAATCTATTTATCGCGATATTATCAAGCGATGATGTAAATACATGAAGTAAATAATGAGGGTTTTTCTTGTCCAGAATTGAGAAAATATGGGAGATAGCTCCGGTTGACCACGCCCGGGTTAGCCTTCTGGCGGCGGAACTTGACCTGCCCAAACCGCTTGCGGCGATTCTTTTGGGCAGGGGCGTGGAAAACCGGACCCAGGCGGAACTGTTTTTTTCTCCCTCCCTTGCTGCGTTGCCTTCGCCCTTTCTCATGAAAGGGATGACGGAGGCGGTGGCGGTTGTCTTGTCGGCCCTTGAGCGGCAGGTCCCGGTTATTGTTTATGGAGACTACGATGTTGACGGCACCACCGGGGCTGCTCTTCTTTTTCTCTTCTTGAAAAAAATCGGTTTTTTAAGGGTATACGTATGTCAACCTCATCGATTACTTGAAGGGTATGGACTGCATCTTGAGGCAATAAGGCGAACCGTGCCGACTGGAATGCTGGAGCAGACGCCTCTGGTTATTACCGTTGACTGCGGTATCTCCAGCAATATTCAGGTTGATGAATTGCGGGCGCTTGGCTGCCAAGTCATTATAACCGATCATCACAAAGTGCCCGAGGAGTTGCCCGAGGCTGAAGCGGTTTTGGATCCCCAGCAAAAAGGGTGCGGGTTTCCGGAGAAAATTCTGGCCGGAGTCGGGGTTGCTTTTTATCTGGCCATGGGGATTCGAAAGACGCTGCATGAGCAAGGGCGGTATGGGGACGGGCTGGAGGTCCCTAATCTCAAATCCTATCTCGATCTGGTTGCCGTTGGTACTGTGGCCGATATGGTCCCGATAATAGGTATAAATCGCATCCTGGTTAAGGCAGGACTTGAGGTTTTATCCGCCTCCTTGCGACCCGGCCTTGCGGAGCTCAACAAGGTGTCAGGCATTAACAGTTCCGTCGTAACCTGTGAGGATATAGGCTTTCGCCTTGGGCCTCGCCTCAATGCCGCAGGCCGAATGGGGGATGCCGGACGGGCTCTGGAATTGCTGGTGGCGGAGGATCACGGGCGCGCCGGGTTGCTTGCTCAAGAATTGAACAGTGAAAACGAGCTGAGGAAATCCGTGCTTGAGGAAATGTGCCGGCAGGCGTTTCTTCAGGCTGAAACGGCTGTGGCTTCCGGGAAAAAAGGACTGATTATCACAGGGGAAGATTGGCATCCCGGGGTGATCGGTATCGGTGCGGCCAGAATGGTCGAAAGGTTTAACCGGCCAACGTTGCTTTTTGCCGTTAAGGATGGGATGGCAAAAGGCTCTGGGCGATCGGTGTCCGGGGTGAACCTGTATGGAATACTTAAAGAAAAGCATGAGCTTTTCACGGCCTTTGGTGGGCATGAAGCGGCTGTGGGGCTGACCTTGCCTGCCGCTAATCTCCAGGAGCTTGAAGCGCATTTTCAGGAGCGGCTCGGCGAGATCGTTACGGAAGCGATGCTTGCTCCCAAGGTCGATATCGCCTGGCATGAAGAAAAAGGTACTCTTTTTGAGAAGGGATTTCTGCAGCTGTATGAAAAAATGGCGCCGTTCGGCATGGGTAATCCTGAGCCGGTTTTCAGCGCCCTGGGGGTGGCGGAAAATCCCCGTGAGGTTGGCGTCAATCATTTGAAATTCACCGTGCGATTCAACGGCGCGATTCTCGACGGGATTGGTTTTGGTCTTGGTGATTTTCAAAACTTGATTTCCAGTGGTAAGCCGCTGAACGTGGCATTCAGAATCCGCCGTAATACTTTTCGCAACAAAAGCAGTTGGCAGGTGGAAGCGCTGGATTTTAAGCAGTTATCGGTTTGATTTTATTAGTTTTTATTTTACTATACATAATATACATTATGCGACATTGCGTATTGAGGTGAAACTTGAGGGTGTCTCGTCCAGCCTTTCACGAGCATTTTTTCTTTTTTTTTGGTAAAGAATTCCCTGTTAATGAAGCCGATAATTTCGGGTTGATTTGTGTCGGCCTGAATCAATCTATTTTGAGATGGAGATGGTTATGAATCGTGATATCTATCAGGAGCCTCTGGTCAGCCGCTACACCAGTCGCGAAATGCAGGAGCTTTTTTCCGAACGCACCAAGTTTGAAACCTGGCGGCGCTGCTGGATCGCCCTGGCCGAGGCCCAGCATGAGTTGGGTCTTACCGATCTCGTAACCCCTGCCATGCTTGATGAGCTGCGGGCCCATGCAACTGATATCGATTTCGAGGTTGCCTCGGCAAAAGAAAAGGAAATCCGCCATGATGTTATGGCCCACGTTTATGCCTACGGCTTGAAGTGCCCTACTGCCGAGCCGATCATTCATCTCGGTGCTACGTCGCAGTTTGTCGGATGTAACACTGATTTGCTGCTCCAGAAAAAGGGTTTGCAACTCCTCAAGAAGGGCTTGGTTAATGTTATTGCCAACCTTGCCGGCTTTTGTCGCCAGCACAAGGGCTTGGCAACTCTGGGCTACACCCATTATCAGCCTGCCCAACCCACTACGGTCGGCAAGCGTAACACCCTGTATATTCAGGATCTTCTCATGGATCTTGACTACCTTGAGCATCTGGAATCGCAGATCAAGGCGCGGGGCGCCAAGGGCACGGTTGGTACCCAGGCGACCTTTATTGAACTCTTTAAAGGAGATCATGAAAAAGTTCGCAAGATGGATGAACTTGTTGCTGAAAAGCTTGGCTTTTCCGAGATTTTTGCTGTCACTGGACAGACGTACACCCGCAAGCTTGATATGAAAACCATTGAGACCTTGTCCGGCATCGGCGCCACCGCCCACAAGTTTGCCGTGGATCTCCGGTTGCTCAGTAATCTCAAGGTTCAGGAAGAACCCTTTGAAAAGAATCAGGTCGGCAGCTCGGCCATGGCCTACAAGCGCAACCCCATGCGTTCCGAACGCATGACCGGTTTGGCGAGAAAGCTCATGGGCTTGGTAGGCAATTTCGGCGCAACTTACGCCAATCAATGGTTTGAGCGGACCCTGGACGATTCGGCCATCCGGCGCATGGATATCCCTCAGGCCTTCCTGCTCACCGATGCAATTCTAAAGTTGTTTCTTAATGTTTCAAGCGGAATGGTCGTTTATCCGAAGCAAATTGCTCGTCATCTTGCACAGGAGCTCCCCTTCATGGCCACGGAAAAGATTCTTATGGCCTGTGTTGAAAAAGGAAGGAGCCGTCAGGAGATGCATGAGGTGGTCAAGGTGCATTCCGTGGCCGCCGGTAAGGTGGTTAAGGAAGACGGCATGGAAAACGATCTCCTCATTCGCCTGGCCAACGATCCGGCTGTGCCCTTTACCGTGCAGGAACTCAAGGAGTTGGTCGGAGACGGCAGCGAGTTTGTAGGCCGTGCGCCCCAGCAGACCGATGAATTCCTCGATGAGGTTGTCATGCCCCGGCTTGCTCAATATAAGGATATCCTGGGCGGCATCGATTCCGCTCTTTCCGTGTGATGGCTGCCATGTCGGTTTCCCTGGCCGTTCTTCGGGTCCGTATTGATCCGGAACAGATCTATTTTTTAAAATTTATTCTTGAGGCCTATGATAATCTGACGATCATGTCCACCGTGGACCGGATCGAGGGAATTGTTGAGCTGAAATACCCTGCCGAGCTGGAGGGTGACGTGAAAGGGGTTTTGCAGAGCATGGCTCAGCGCCTCAAGCTGGAAGAAATCAACACTTAAGGTAATACATTAAGAATGACACAGCTTCTCTACATGGAAACCTTTGGCTGCCAGATGAATGAACGTGATTCAGAAATCATGGCCCAGCTTCTTGGCGAGCATTCCTATCTCCAGACCGATCAAGCAGAGCAGGCCGATGTGGTGGTGGTAAACACCTGCAGTATTCGCGGCAAAGCCGCGCACAAGGCGTACAGCTGTTTCGGCCGCTACAAGAAGTTGAAGGAAAAACACCCCAACCTCATTCTGGCCGTGACCGGTTGTGTGGCCCAACAGGATGGCGCAGCCCTGCTTGAGCGGATGCCTTATATCGACATCGTCATGGGGCCTCAGTCGATCTACGCCCTTCCCTCCTTGGTCGAGGCTGCCCGTTTGGGCAAAAAATCCCTGGTGGCCACGGATCTTTCCGCCGATTTTGTTATCCCTCCTTTTCTGCCCAAACTTGCGGATGGCGCCCCGCATAAACGTTTTATCACCATCATGCAGGGGTGTGATAATTTCTGTACTTACTGCGTGGTACCCTATACCAGAGGAAGGGAGATCAGCCGGAGCTTTGCCGATATTCTTGCCGAGGCGACCCATCTCGTCGGCCAGGGGGTCAAGGAGATCACCCTCATCGGGCAGAATGTTAATTCCTATGGCCAAAAAAGCTGCGACGGCAAGCAGGGCCAGGGTTTTACCGAACTTCTGCGTGCGGTGGCCGGTATTGACGGTCTGCAACGCCTTCGTTTCACCTCTTCCCATCCCAAGGATCTTTCCGAAGAACTGATGCGCTGTTTTGCCGAGATTCCCGTTCTCTGCCCGCATTTTCATCTGCCGGTGCAGTCCGGTTCAAACACTATTCTCTATCGCATGAACCGCAAGTACACCATCGAGGCTTATCTCGATAAGGCGGCCAAGCTGCGGGAATACCGACCGGATATAGCCCTGACCACCGACATCATCGTCGGTTTTCCCGGCGAAACCGACGATGACTTTGCCGCCACCATGCAGTTGCTTGAGACGGTGCGTTACCATGGCGCCTATTCCTTCAAGTATTCCGACCGGCCCAAGGCCAGGGCCGCTGATTTTCCCGACAAGGTCTCGGAAGAGCTCAAAACCGAGCGGCTTGCCCGGTTGCAGGCGCGGCAGGAGGAGATATCCCTTGAGCTTAAACAGGCGGAGATCGGCAAAACCATTGAAGTCATGGTGGAAGGGGTGAGCAAATCTCCCGACAATCAATGGAGTGGTCGAACCGGCACCAACCAGATCGTGAATTTTTCCTGCGAAACCAAGCTGGAGCTTGGACAGTTGCTCATGGTGGAGATCGAGGGTGCCTGCCAGAATTCCTTGCGGGGAAAAATGCTGTAACCCTGTCGTTGACACAAGGTCTAAATATGGTACCATATTTAGACAGGAGGTCTCATCATGAATATCGCATCCGATATCAAGCCAATTTCCTTTCTTAAATCCCACGCCGCTGATATTTTAAAACATATTAACGAGACACGCCGCCCTGTTGTCATTACTCAAAACGGTGAACCAAGGGCTGTCCTGCAAGATCCCGAAAGCTACGACAACATGCGTAAGGCCATTGGGTTGCTCAAGCTTATTTCCCAAGGAGAGGAAGACATTAAAAATGGGAAAACAAAGACACAGGAGAGTGTTTTTAACAACATTGAAAATATGTTGGCAAAGCAAGAAAAATGAGTCCTGCGACATACACCGTTGATTGGGCAGTTGTAGCAGAGGATGACCTCAAAAACATAATTCTGTATATTGCCGAAGATAGCCCCGCCAATGCCCGAACGGTTTTCGAAAAAATAAAAGAAAAAGCCTCGAACCTTACGCAATTTCCAGAAAGAGGCCGCATTGTACCGGAACTTCAAGATCAGGGCATATTTCTTTACCGGGAGCTTGTTGTTGCTCCGTGGAGAATGATTTACCGAATATCGGAACAGAAGGTTTATATATTGTCGGTGCTGGATTCACGACAAAATGTTGAAGACCTACTCCTGAAAAGATTGATAAAGTAACATACTGCTGCGTAGTTCAATCGGTTCTGCAAAAAGATGGAGACCTCCCATGATCGATCTGCATACCCACTCCCTGTTCAGCGACGGCGAACTCGTCCCGGCCGAGCATCTGCGGAGGGTGGAAATCCTCGGTTATTCCGCCATTGCCATCACCGATCACGCCGATTCCTCGAATATTGATTTCATTATCCCCCGCATCGTACAGGCGGCGGCCGATCTCAACAAGTACTCCAAGACCCAGCTCCTGCCAGGGATCGAATTGACCCATGTGCCGCCGGAGCAGTTTGAGGAACTCACCCGTCGGGCCAGGCAGCTCGGGGCCAAAATCGTGGTCGGTCACGGGGAAACCCCGGTTGAGCCGGTACGGCCCGGGACCAATCGGGCCTCCCTTGAGGCCGGCGTAGATGTGTTGGCTCACCCCGGGTTCATTACCCAGGAAGAGGCTGAGCTTGCCGCAAGGAAGGGTATCCTTTTGGAGCTCTCCGGCCGGAGGGGGCACTCGCTTACCAATGGCCATGTGGCCAAGATGGCCCTGGCCGCAGGCGCTGGCCTGGCGGTGAACGCCGATGCCCACGGGCCTGGCGACTTTCTCACCGCCAAAATGGCGGAAACGGTTGCTCTTGGGGCCGGACTTTCCCTTGAGGAGTACGCGAAGATTCGGGCAGGCATGGCGGCGCTGGTAGCGAGAGTGGCCGGCTGATCCTCGCACGATTGCCAGGAGGAACCCTGATGGAAGCCTTCCTTGACGTCACCATCCTGCCGCAGCCCGACGACACCACCTGCGGCCCGACCTGTCTTCATGCCGTGTATCAGTACTACGGCGACGATATCCCCTTGGCGCAAGTGATCGACGAGGTGAAAAGCCTGGAAACCGGCGGCACCCTGGATGTCTTCCTTGCCTGCCACGCCCTGCGCCGCGGTTACAGGGCGCGGATCTACACTTATAATCTTCAGGTATTCGACCCCACCTGGTTTTTACATGACGCTGACTACATCGAGGAACGACTCCTGGCCCAGATGGAGGCCAAGGACGATGCGAAACTCCACCTTGCTACCCGGGGCTATCTCAATTTCCTCAACCTTGGCGGTGAGCTTCGTTTCGCCGATCTCACCCCTTCCCTGCTCCGCAAATACCTGAAGCGTTCCATTCCGGTGCTCACCGGCCTGAGCTCCACCTATCTTTACCGGAGCATGCGTGAATTCGGCGATCTCTGCGCGGATGACGATGTGCGCGGCAATCCCTCCGGCCATTTTGTCCTGCTCTGCGGCTACAATCGGCCCGACCGGCTGGTGGCCATCGCCGACCCGCATATGGACAACCCCATGGCCGATGGCCAGAAATACGAGGTGTCCATTGACCGGGTCATCTGTGCCATTCTGCTGGGCATCGTTACCTATGACGCAAACCTCCTTATCATCGAACCCCCCACGAAAAAGGGGAATGGCTCGAATGGGGCTCGCTTGGTGAATTCATGAAGGTACTGATTGTTGTCAATGATCCCAAGGATTGGCCCCTTGCCATCAACGATGTGGAAATAGTCCCGGCCCGTGCTTACCTTACCGATGCCGCCTATGCGGAGATGACCTCGGCCAGGGTGTTCAATCTCTGCAAATCCTATCGCTACCAGAGCACGGGCTATTATGTTTCGCTGCTGGCTGCTGCCAGGGGGCACAAGCCCTTGCCGGATGTCTCCACCATCCAGGATTTCAAGACCCAGGCTATTATCCGCATCGCCTCCGATGACTTGGATCAGATCATCCAACAGAGTCTGGCCCAGATAAAATCGCCGGAGTTCGTGCTGAGTATCTATTTTGGTCATAATGTGGCGAAACGGCATGAAAAGCTCGCCCAACAGCTGTTCAAGATCTTCCAGGCTCCCTTCCTGCGCGCCGGCTTCAGCCATAATGACAAAGAAGGCCGATGGCAGTTGGCCGGAATCACCCCCATGGCGGCCAGCGATATTCCGGAAGATCACCGCGATTTCGCCGTGGAAATGGCGGCGGAATATTTCAAGGGGCGGCATTGCAGACTTCACCGGCGGCGAACCGCCCGCTACGACCTGGCCATCCTCCACGACCCGACGGAGGCGGAAGCGCCCTCCAATCCCAAGGCCTTGCAACGTATGGTCAAGGCGGCGGAGTCTGTGGGCTTTGGCGTGGAGTTCATTCAAAAAGATGATTACGGCAGGCTCGCAGAGTTTGATGCCCTGTTCATTCGGGAAACGACCAGCGTTCTCCATCATACTTACCGTTTCGCTCGCAGAGCCGTGGCCGAAGGGTTGGTGGTGATCGATGATCCGGAATCCATCCTGCGCTGTACCAACAAGGTTTTTCTGGCGGAGATTTTTACCAGGCACCGGATCCCCATCCCCAAGACCCGTATCGTCCACCAGGGAAATTGGCAGCAGTTCGGGGCGGAGTTGGGCTTTCCTTGCGTGCTGAAGAGGCCGGACAGCTCTTTTTCTCAAGGGGTGGTCAAGGTTGAAAGCGAAGCAGAGCTGGCCCATGAGGTTGCGGCGTTGCTTTTGAAATCCGAGCTGGTCATCGCCCAGGAGTTCATGCCCACTACCTATGATTGGCGAGTCGGCGTCTTTGATCGGCAACCGCTTTTTGCCTGTAAGTATTTCATGGCCCGAAAGCATTGGCAGATCATCAAACGCGATCAGACCGGGCGCAAGATCACCGATGGCGAATCAGAAACCCTGCCCGTGGAACATTGTCCCCCCGGTCTGATCAAGTTGGCGCTCAAGGCCTCCGCTCTCATCGGCGACGGCCTCTACGGGGTGGATATTAAACAGGTCGGCAATAGTTTCTATCTCATCGAGATCAACGACAACCCCAATATCGACGCGGGTGTGGAAGACAAGGTGCTGAAAGACGAGCTCTACCTGCGGCTGATGCGGGTCTTTGCCCGCAGGGTGGACGAACGCAAGGGTGGAGGGCTGTGGGCTTGAGTCAGGACGAATTGTTCCGGAAATTCGGTATTGAACTGGAATACATGCTGGTCAGAGAAAACACCCTGGATGTGGCGCCCATTGCCGATCGCATTCTGGAACGGGTTGCAGGCGGGATCACCAACGAGGTGGAACGGGGGATCATGGCCTGGTCCAATGAGCTGGCCATGCATGTGATCGAGATCAAAAACAGCGAGCCGGTCCCTACCCTGCCGATGTTGGCGGAAAAACTTCAGAAAGAGGTTGAGGAAATTTGCCGGATGGCAGCCGAACAGGGGGCGATTCTCTTGCCCACCGCCATGCATCCCTGGATGGACCCGCACAGCGAAACCCTGCTCTGGCCCCACGGCAACAAGGACATTTACCACACCTACAACCGGATCTTTAACTGCCAGGGGCATGGCTGGTCCAATGTGCAGTCTACCCATCTCAATCTGGGCTTTACCACGGACAAGGGCTTTGGCCGCTTGCATGCGGCGATTCGGGCGTTGCTTCCCCTTCTTCCCGCCATTGCAGCAAGTTCGCCGGCCGTAGATGGCGCCCTCACCGGCTGGTTGGACACTCGGCTCCATTATTACCGGAACAATCAGAAACGGATTCCCTTCATCACCGGGCAGGTCATCCCGGAGCAGGTTTTCAGCGAGGCCGATTATGAACGGGAGATATACCTGCGTCTGCGCCACGACATAGCCCCCCATGATCCGGACGGTGTGCTGGAAGCGGAATGGCTTAACTCCCGTGGGGCAATCGCCCGTTTCGACCGCAACGCCATTGAGATTCGGGTGCTGGATATCCAGGAGTGCCCGCTGGCCGATGTTTCCCTGGCCGTGTTGATCTGCTCGGTGCTGAAAGGCTTATGCGAAGAGCGTTGGTCCGCAGTGGAGGAGCAGAAGGCGGCGGAAACCGTGGGGTTGGCGGAGATTTTTGTCAATGCCGTCAAGGATGGCGAAGAGACGGTGATCGCTGACCGGCGTTACCTCGGTCTGTTTGGGCAGGATGGAAACGCGGCCATGACCGCTGGGGAGCTTTGGCGGGCGCTGGCTGCGGATTGTGCGGTGGAGCTGGCCGGGGCCGGGCACGGTATCAAACAGACGGTGGAGACCATGCTTGCGCAGGGGCCCTTGTCCCGACGAATTATCCGGGCGCTTGGCGCCAAGCCTGACCGGGAGCGGTTTCGAGAGGTTTACCGGGAGTTGGCTCAATGTCTGGCCAAGGGAAAGCTCTTTCTGTCATAGTAAATTCCGCGACTCTCCGGACG